>ERZ1643251.3195-NODE-3195-length-15509-cov-4.939174_pt1 | contig 15509 bp, 9 predicted proteins | sample MGYA00579261_ERZ1643251 | MGnify/ENA primary metagenome ERZ1643251 (study PRJEB29033, sample SAMEA4952267) | chicken gut metagenome | biome: Broiler Chicken; feature: Gastrointestinal Tract; material: Caecum | place: Ireland | collected 2018 | study: Broiler...
GCAAATTTCTCTTTCTCTTTCTGTTCTTGGTTTCTGCCTTGTGGTTCTTGCCGCCGTGAGGTCTTGCAACCTTGCCGGTACCGGTGAGCCAGAAGCGCTTTTTGCTGCCGCTATGCGATTTCTGTTTAGGCATATCTGTATCCTCCGATTTTTTCCGTGATTCTATGCGCAGCCGCCCTGCGGACGGCATTGCCTGTTATTTCTTTGCGGGCCCCAGGATCATGATGAGGTTGCGCCCCTCCTGATTGACGGGCTTTTCAATGACGGCAATTTCCTTGAGCAATTCGTAGAAATTCATCATCACATCCTTGCCGAGATGCGCGTGCGCCATCTGTCTGCCACGCAAACGGATGGTTACCTTCACCTTGTTTCCGTCCTCGAGGAATTCAGTCGCCTTGCGCGCCTTCACCTTCACATCGCCTACGTCAATGGTAACGGAGAGCTGAACTTCCTTGAGCTCGACGACCTTCTGGTTGCGCTTATTTTCCTTCTCCTTCTTCGCCTGCTCAAACTTGAACTTGCCAAAGTCCATGATCTTGCACACGGGCGGAATGGCGTTGGGAGAAATTTTGACAAGATCGAGCCCCGCCTCTTCGGCAAGGTGCATCGCCTCGCGCGGGGACATGACTCCGAGCATCTCCCCCGTCTCCGAGATCACTCTGATCTCGCGGTCGCGGATCTCACCGTTCATCTGATTCTGCGTCTTAATGGTTCCCACCTCGAAAAAATAATAGGGCCGCACAGAGTGCGACCCGTGAAAAATTCTGAAAGCGCTGAAAGCTTTATGCCAAAATTTCATGGACCCGTTCCGCTGCTGCAGATACGGGGAGAAGGGTTCGCCTCTGCTTGACTTTTCTTATTTTAACAGATTGCAAACCCATTGTCAAGAAATTTGCCGTACTTTTTTTCTTTTTTGAAAAGCAATTTCTTTAGCTCGGGATACAAAATCTCGGGATACAAAGTCGGCGCGAATCCTCTCTGCCCATAAATTCCGCTTATCCTCTCCGTTCTCCACGCGCCTTCATCCGACTGATGCAGAAAATCAGTTTTTGATCGGTTCGGGATAGACTCGCATCCTTAACCCCCGATTTCCTCCGATTTCTCCTTGGTTAAAAGGGCTCCCTTTTTCGGGAGCCCTTTTCCTTTCTTACCTCAGAAGATGATCTTATCCGCTTCCTCTTTTTTGACAAGTGCGAAGAAGTCGTCCTTGCTCATGGAGCCGATATCGCCCTCGCCGCGGCGGCGGACGGAAACCGTTCCTTCCTCCACTTCCTTATCGCCCACAACCAGCTTGTAGGGCACCTTCTCCATTTCGGCATCGAGAATCTTTCTGCCGAGTTTCTCCTTTCTCAGATCTGCGGAGGCGCGCAGCCCCATCGCGTTCATCTGCGCGACAAGCTGTTCCGCATACGCAGCAGCACGGTCGGTGACAGGAAGCACCTTGACCTGCTCGGGTGCGAGCCACACGGGGAATTTGCCTGCAAAGTGCTCGATCAAAATGCCGATGAAGCGCTCGATGGAACCAAACACGACGCGGTGGATCATGATGGGACGGTGTTTCTGTCCGTCCTCGCCCACATACTCGATCTCAAAGCGCTGCGGAAGCTGGAAGTCGAGCTGAATGGTTCCGCACTGCCAGGTGCGCTTGATGGAGTCCTCCAGGTGGAAGTCGATCTTGGGTCCGTAGAAAGCGCCGTCGCCCTCGTTGACCGTGTAGTCGAGTTTGAGCTCATCCAGTGCGGCGCGCAGAGCGTTCGTTGCCGCCTCCCAATCCTCGTCGCTGCCGATGGAGTTTTCGGGGCGGGTGGAAAGTTCTACGTGATACTTGAATCCGAACAGTTTATAAACTTCGTCGATAATGCGGACAACGCCCTTGATCTCCTGCGTGATCTGCTCGGGCAGCATGAAGATGTGCGCATCGTCCTGCGTGAAGCAACGCACGCGCATAAGTCCGTGGAGCTGACCGCTCTTTTCATGACGGTGCACAATTCCGAGTTCGCCCATGCGGATGGGAAGATCCTTATAGCTGTGCGGCTGCGTCTTGTAGACCAGAAGTCCGCCGGGGCAGTTCATGGGCTTGATCGCGCAATCTTCCCCGTCGATCTTGGTCGTATACATATTTTCTTTATAGTGATCCCAGTGCCCCGAGGTCTCCCAAAGCGAACGATTGAGAATGATGGGCGTCTGCACTTCGACGTACCCCTCGCGGCGGTGGATCTGTCTCCAATAGTCGATGAGCGTATTCTTGAGCACCATGCCGTTGGGAAGGAAGAACGGGAACCCCTTGCCTTCGGGCAGGAGAGCAAAGAGCTTCATCTCCTTGCCGAGCTTGATGTGATCGCGCTTCTTTGCTTCCTCGAGCATCGTGAAGTATTCGTCCATCTCCTCTTTCTTTGCGAATGCCGTGCCGTAAATACGGGTAAGCATCTTCTTCTTTTCATCGCCGCGCCAGTATGCGCCTGCAATGGAGACAAGACGGAACGCCTTGATTTTTCCCGTCGAAGGAAGGTGCGGTCCGCGGCACAGATCAATGAACGCGCCCTGACGGTAGAAGGAGATCTCCTCACCTTCGGGAAGATCCTGAATGAGCTCTACCTTATATTTTTCATGGTACTTGCTCATGAGCGCGATCGCCTCCTCGCGGGGCAGCGTGAACCGCTCGATGGGCAGATTGCTCTTGACGATCTTCTTCATCTCCGCCTCGATCTTGGAGAAGTCCTCCATCGTGATGGGCGTCTTGAAATCGACGTCATAATAGAACCCGTTCTCAATGACGGGACCAATAGCAAGTTTGCAAGTGGGGAAGATGGTCTTGAGCGCCTGCGCTAAAACGTGCGAGCAGGTATGACGATAGACCTCAAGCCCCTCCTTATCCTTGAGTGTAACAATTTCGAGCGTGTCTCCTTCCGCAAGCACGTGCGAAAGATCGCAAAGATGTCCGTTTACCTTTGCTGCAACGGCGTTGCGCGCAAGTCCCTCGGAGATCTTCTGCGCCGCCGCAAGTGCGTCTGCGCCCGCTTCCAGTTCCAGCTTGTCGCCGTTCTTCAATGTAATTTGCATGGTGTTTCCTCCCGTATTACAGCCATTATGTCTGACATAGTACTGTGCAAGACGCAAAAAATATTAAAAAAGCGTCCTCAAATCCCCTCTTTCGAGGAAATTTAAGGACGCAGAAATTCTGCGCGGTTCCACCTTAATTGCCATTCAGACCTTTGGCCGCTCTTTTATTTTCGATTGTTGAAATCGGATGGTTTCGCTCCCCCGCCCGCCTTTGCCGACCTTTCAGCCATGGGCCCGCTCTCTGAAAAAGACCTGCGGCGCTACTTGTTCCGAAGTAAGATTATTGTACTATTCCCTTCTGATTTTGTCAAGAGAATATCGCACGCTCCGCATAATATTTTTGCAGAAAATCTCCGAGAGAATCCTCGACATCACCGAGGCAGTAAATGAAGCCCGCATCGGAAAGAACGATCTCCGTTTCCGCATCCTCCTCCCCCATGAGACGGCTGCGGCGCAGCAAAGAAAAGTCCGCTCCATAGACCGAGCGGCCCTTCAGGTAGATTTTGTTGCGGCTCTCCTCCGCAAGAAAAGTACAGAACTTTTTCAGATCCTCCGAGGCAAATCCCGTCGGAATATAGTGCACAATTTTTTCCCACTTCTCCCGAAGCGCCCCGAGCCGAAAGACATAGACGCCGTCCAGCGCATAAGAACGAAGCGCATGCACCTTCTGACGAACATACGCAGCATCACCGCGATAGTCCGCCGCAATGAGAGCAGCTGCAAGAAGCCGCCTTTCCCTGCGCGAAAGACTTACGCACAAGTGCTTTTCCAAAAAACGGTATTTATAACCGATACAAAGCACTTCGGTTATGGCGTCCGCCGCACGCTCCTCGATGCGTTCGGGCTCAGGAAGCGTAAGTGCGATTGCGGCACGTTCCCCCAAAAAAGACAGTTCTCCCCTGCCGCCGTTTTCCACTACATCCGGCAAAAGAGCGTTATACAGATAGGATAAAAATGCCGCGTTTTCCCTGCGTTCGGACAGATAGACAGTTTCCACAAAACTATTGTATGAAGAATTCTGCATTTTATTTCCGGAATAAGCATTCTCTGCGCCCAAATATCCTCTTTCCTCGCCATACAACCGATGACAGCCGTCCTTGATCGTCTCTTCTAAGCCCGATCTTTTTTCGAGTATCAAACGTCTTCTGCATACCCTCAAACTTTGAAGCAGGTCTCCGATCAATACAACCCTTTTTATTATATTGTTGCACCGATACATGCCCCTCGCCTACGACGTCTTCCAATGAACTTCCGTTATCTTTAGTCTTGATTCTTTAGCTGCTCACATTTCGCGTTCCATGGCATTTGCCGTTTGCACTTCTCCCCCCGAACTTCTTCACCAAAGTGCACGAATTTGTAAAAAGAAGGAAACTCGGCTTGACTTTCCATTCATTCCATAGTAAAATAGAGAACTGTAAACGTTCTTTCAAGAGGATAAAACATGGATCATCATTCCGTCGAGAAAAAGTGGCAGGCACGCTGGGAAAAGACAAAACTCAACCAATTTGACAAAAAGGACACTGAACGCAAAAAGCTGTACGTCCTTGAAATGTTCTCCTATCCCTCGGGTGCAAAACTGCACATCGGGCACTGGTACAACTACGGTCCCACCGATTCCTATGCACGCTTCAAGCGGATGCAGGGCTACAACGTCTTCCAGCCCATGGGCTTTGACGCCTTCGGACTTCCCGCCGAAAATTACGCCATTAAGACGGGTATTCACCCCAAGGACTCCACCGAAAAGAATATTGCGACCATGGAAGGTCAGCTCCGCGCCATGGGCGCCATGTTCGACTGGTCGGCCGAGATCAAAACCTGCGAGGAAAACTACTACAAATGGACGCAGTGGATGTTCCTCCAGCTTTACAAGAAGGGTCTTGCCTACCGCAAGGAAGCGCCCGTGAACTGGTGCCCTTCCTGCCAGACCGTGCTCGCCAATGAGCAGGCAGAAGGCGGCAAATGCGAACGTTGCGGAACGGAAGTCATTCGCAAAAATCTCACACAGTGGTTCTTCAAGATCACTGAATATGCGGAAGAACTCCTTACAGGTCTGGATCCTCTCGACTGGCCTGAAAAGACCAAAAACATGCAGCGCAACTGGATCGGAAAATCCACAGGCTGCGAAATCGAATTTGAATGCGACAGCGGCGACAAGCTTCGCGTATTCACGACACGCTGCGATACGGTATTCGGCGTGACCTATGTCGTCCTTGCCCCCGAGCATCCGCTCGCACGCAAGCTCACGACGCCCGAACAGCACGACGCCGTCGAAGAATATATTGCACAGACCGCAAAGGCCAACGAAATCGAACGCCTTTCCTCCACGCGGGAAAAGACGGGCGTCTTTACAGGCAGCTATTGCACCAACCCCGTCAACGGAAAGAAGATCCCCATCTGGCTCGCAGATTATGTGCTTGCAAGCTACGGCACGGGCGCAGTCATGGCTGTTCCCGCCCATGATGAGCGCGACTTCGCCTTTGCGACAAAATACAATCTCCCCATCGTCAAAGTCATTGAAAAGAAGGGCGGCGAAACAGAGCTTCCCTTCACGGATGACGGCATCATGGTCGGGTCTCTGCAATTTGACGGACTGTTCGGCGAAGAGGCGCGCGCAGAAGTTGCAGCGTATATTTCCAAGCTCGGAAAGGGCGGAAAGAAAGTCAACTACCGCCTTCGCGACTGGCTCGTATCCCGTCAGAGATATTGGGGTGCTCCCATTCCCGTCATCCACTGTCCTACCTGCGGCGCAGTTCCCGTGCCCGAAAAAGATCTGCCCGTCAAACTCCCCTATGAAGTGGAATTCCGCCCTGACGGAAAGTCCCCCCTCGCCAAGTGCGACAAATTCATGCACACCACCTGCCCCAAGTGCGGCGGCGAAGCTCTGCGCGATCCCGACACGCTGGACACCTTTGTCTGCTCGAGCTGGTACTATCTGCGTTATGCGGACGCGCACAACGAAAAAGAGCCTTTCTCCCGCGAGGCCGTGGACAGGATGCTTCCTGTTGACGTCTACGTCGGAGGCGCAGAACACGCCTGCATGCATCTCCTCTATGCGCGCTTCTTTACGAAGGCCCTGCGCGATATGGGTTACCTCGACTTCTCCGAACCCTTCAAACGGCTCGTGCACCAGGGCGTCATCTTAGGTCCCGACGGAAACCGCATGAGCAAGTCGCACGGCAACGTCGTCTCCCCCGACGAATATGTGGAGACTTACGGCGCCGATGCATTCCGTCTCTATCTCATGTTCGGGTTCTCCTATACCGAGGGTGGTCCCTGGAACGACGACGGAATCAAAGCGATTGCAAAGTTCATGGACCGCGTAGAAAAGCTGGTGCTCAAAGTAAACGGCTACAAGGCTCATAAAGACGCCGCATACGGTTCGGAAGAAAAAGCTCTCGATTACGCCAAGAACTATGCCATCGACCGCGTTTCCAAGGACGTTGAAGCGTTCTCCTTCAATACGTCGATCGCTCGCATTATGGAGCTTGTCAATGCGATCGCCAAATACGACGCACTTGAACAGAAGAATGTCGCCGTAGAAAAAGCGGCAGTGCGCGATCTTGTCCTTCTGCTCGCCCCCTTCGCGCCTCATTTCTGCGAGGAGCTGTGGGAAGAGATCGAAGGCAAGGGCTCCGTTTTTGAACAGTCCTACCCCGTCGCCGACGAAAAGGCGCTCCACCTCGACGAAAAGGAATACGCCGTCCAGGTCAACAGCAAGATGGCTTGCCGCGCAATGCTTCCCACCTCCGCCACCGAAGAGGAAGTTAAGGCACTCGTCCTTGACCTTCCCGAAGTGCAGGAGAAAATGGCAGGCAAATCCGTGAAAAAGTGTATCGTCGTTCCCGGTCGTCTCGTCAATCTCATCGTCGGCTAAGATCGGCTGAAAATTGCCTTATCTCAAAGTAATATCCACTGTTTCAATGACAACCTAGACTGATTAAAATTCGAACACAATAAATCCTCCCGCAGGTAAAACTCATGCCTGTGGGAGGATTTGATTTTCAGGCCGCCATGCTTGTTTCCAAACAGCTGTTGGGATACCGACTTCTTTACCGAAATTCATCTGCCGCAAACAACCACCCCACTTTTACAAAGAAATCAAAGCTCATAGCGAAAGACTTTTTTACAGACCGTTTCCCCGCGAATGCGAACAGCATATCATAGACTGAAACAAAACTTTATCGAAAAGAGCGCCCCTGTGCCTGACAGGCACAGGGGCGCTCTTTTTTAAAGATGAGCCAAGGCGGCTTTTACATCGGGATGTAGGAGACCGACGCGGAGATCGTCATCATAATGAAGATGGCACAGCAGACAATGGCGCCCGTCCAGACATTTCCGGTGATCTTATAGAACAGTCTGTTGAAGAACGGAAGAATGAACATCATGACCACAAGTCCGAACACCATATTCACATACAGCCAAACTTCGGTGCCGTTTCCGTAGTAACCATAGAAAGGCGAGCCGGTCGTAAAGTAACAGACATAATTGATGAGCAGAATGAACGCAAGCCCGAGGCTGTTTGCCAATGCGCCGACGAGCATAACCTTCCACTCGCTCCAGCCCTCTTTTCCGAGGCTGCAATTCACACGGATGGAATTGGAAATATAGAACACGAAGATGATGGGAATATATTCGAGAGCGGTGACGAACATACGCGCATTCAGCGGTGATGCGGAAATCAGCATAAATCTGAAATCCTGATGAAAGATCCAATAGCTAAGCTGCACCAGGAAGTAGAAGACACCGAACAGAATAACGCACATGAGCAGCATCTTCAGAACGTTCACGAGAACGCCAGTCCACTTTTCGCCTCCGATGCGGATAGGTCTGAACTTATCCCAATCATAGACGGCCTTCGCTCCCTTTCTCTTTGCGCGAATGTATTCATACAAATTCTCGCCAAGGGTTGTCGCAAAGAACAACACAAGTCCGATCGCGCCGTTGATGAGCGCCCAAAGCAGGATGGCGTTGACCATACGTGCGGGGAACGTGTACGTGAACACGCTGGAAGAGTTCCCGACAGGGAAAATCTCAATGGAGAGATTGGCAAGCGGAATATAGTCCAGACATGCAATGATCGCCGTCAAAATCATCGTCGTCCAAAGGATGACCCTATGTGCAATGGACTTTGGCTTGACAATCTCAGTCATCGGAGCCGCCTGCGGCTTGGCCTGCGCTGCATCCACCGTCTCCGAACAACACACTGTATTCTCGGAAGCTGAGAGCGCGGAACTGTCTGCAGATACGGACTGCGTATTTTTGAGGTTATCCTTCTTCATCTTTGCGAAGAAAGGAACCTTCATGAGCACCGCGCAGAGCGCAATGATAAAGGTGAATGCCGACGCAAGGGCAAGCCCGTTGGAGAATTCTTTTCCGAGCCAGATCTGACTTTCTCCGCCAATCTTCGAACCCATGCCGAGTGCCTCGTTAAAGAAATTCACCGTATTGGCAATGCTCGTAGCGTCATACATTTCAAAGCAGTGGTTGATGTTTTCGCGGTGAACGATACGGTACGTTCCCTGCGACATATCGCCGTACCCATAATCGTAGGAAATCGTTGAATAGTTGTTTTCCGCCCCCTTTACTTCATTGATAAAGCGAAGCGCAATGACTTCAAAGGCAGTTGTGTCTGTCTGATAACGGAAAGCACCTTCGTCATAATAGGCATAGGCAAGCGCCGCGTTGCAGTTGAGATTTTTGTATTTGTTCGCAGAAGAAGTCTTGATGTACCCGGAGATATAGACCGCTTTGATCACGCTCTCCTCATACGTACTCCCCGACATGTCCGCTGCAAGCGTACATACGTTGCCGCCGCCTGCCGAATGTCCCACTGCGCCAAATCTGTTCTTGTCGCAGAAACGGAAATTATCGGTGTTATTATAGACGTACTGAACGAGATACTCAATTCCGTTCGCCCCCGAAGTGGAAGGCTCTGTCGTCGCACCCTGTCCGCCAGGGTCAAGCGTAAATACAACCGCACCGCGGCGGGAAAGCTCGATCGCATACTGTGCCATCGTCGCCTTTGTACGAGTAAATCCGGGAAGCACGAACACGGTGGGCGCGGGATTTTCTTCCGTCGCCGTACTGGGCACATACATCGTGACCGAATAGGTCGTATCCCCCTCGATCGCGTACTGCTCCCCGTTGATCTCGCCGTTGTTATAAGAGAGCGTCATTTCACGGGTAAGCGTGAAATCCTTGACACTGACGCTGAAGCCGGACGTTTCAAACGCCATGCCCGAAAATCCGAGGACAAAGATAAGAACAAAGGAAACGCACATCGTGATGAACGAACCCGTCTTATAAAAACGCTTTTTGGGCGAAGGCTCCGTCGCAACAGACTCCGCCGCACTTCTTACAAGCTCGTACTCGCCCTCTTTCTCTCGGAAAAATGCAATCGCGTTCAGAATAAACGCAGGGATACAGACAATGCTCAGAATCCAGCATACAAGATATCTGATTTTTTCCTTTTCCCCGAGCTTCACGTCCGTCATCTTCTGACGAATGTCCGCAATCACAAATCCGTCATAGAGGGAAATGAGCGCAAATACCACAAACAGCCAATAGATATAGTCGGAAAGCGCAAATGCAGCAGCCGCCGCAACGAACCATAAGAAACTGAATACATACAGGCACACCGAAGCGGCTTTCATCAGATTTTTCTTAATATACATCTTGTTCCCTCCTTATGCGAACAGCGCCCTCACTTCGTCCGTCTGCAGCCACGCAAAAATCATCTTTGTGAGATCATCGTCCGTAAGGCGGGCAATATTGCGTCCCTTCCCGCCCATTGTGTAATCAATCCGCTCAAGCGTCTCTATCCCGCCCTTTGTCGTGATATTATTTCCCATTCCGAGCAGAATATCGACATCGCCCTGACTGTTCACCTGTTCGCCGACGCCGGCAACATCCAGATCCTCAGAATATGCACGGATCTCAAGCGTAACGGTGTCCGTAAGCCCAAGCTGCGCAAGATATGCCGTAAGGCTCGTTTCGAATGCAGACATCATATCCTGCGTGAGCCCCGTCGTGGAAGTCTTGGCGTACCAGCCGATCACAAGTTCGGTGGTAGGATCGTCAGGATATTCGGGAAGCGGAGTCTCCGAATAAGTATCGAAGATCCAGCGGTATACAAGCCGCGTGAGTTCATCATTGGTGAGACGCGCTGCATAACGCTCCGCCGTGCCGATTGTCACACCGCCTACATTCTGCAGATAATCCACGCCCTCCGTCATTCCGCCCGTGGTGTCAATATTGCTCGACCAGCCGAGCATGATATCCACGTCTCCGACTTCCTTGATCTGTGCGCAGCTGTCCCCTACGGCGCCGCTGTATGCGCGCGTCACAATATTCATCGACGCGCCGTCATAACCCTGCGTGGAGAGATACTCCCGCAGCGCCGCAACAAAGCTGCCCATGATCTCCTGCGTGAGCCCGGAATCCGTACTGTCCGTATGCCTGTCGTACCACGCGATGACGAGATCGGCATCAGGCTGAGGCTCCGGTTCCTCCGGAAGTCCCGTTTCGGAGTACTTATCAAAGATCCAGCGATAGACAAGATTGCAAAGTTCGGTATCGGTAAGTCTTGCGGCATAGCGCTCTTTGGCGCCGATCGTGACGCCGCCGTAGTTCTCGATGAAGTCCTTGTCTTCTTCCAGTCCGCCCGTTCCCGTAAGATTGCTCGTCGAGGACCAGCCGACCATGATATCGACGTCGCCGTCTTTCATGATCTCGGAACAGGTGGTGCCGACATCCCCCGAATATCCGCGGATGACAATATCCATCTGCTCGGGCGCATATCCCTGCGTCGTCAGGTACGCATACAGCTCGCTCTGGAACGCATCGATGGATTCCTGCGTAAGACCGGATGTCGTCTCTTTGTTGTACCATGCAATCACGAGATCATGATGCGGGATTTCAGAATACGCCGCATACAGCGTGATGCTCAAACTGTCTTTGCCGATATAGTCCTTGATATCGTCGTAACGGATGAGTCCCGTGTTTTCGGAGAGCAGCTCCTCGCTGTCAACCCCCGCCGTCCAGTTGTCCTTGACCGACCAGCCTCTGAACTGATATCCGTCCTTCGTCATTTCAGGAACAACGGCATTATTGAAAATATTGACGGTATACGTTCCGACATATTCCCCTTCGTTCTGCAAAATGACCTGAACGTCTCTTTCAAACCCTCTCACTGCAGAGCAGCCCGAAAAAGCCGCCAGGCACATCACCAGCGCGATGAGAACCGCCATGAAGCGTCTTTTCATACCTTTTACCTCCCTTTATACCCTGTTTTATACCATCAAGAACCGAAAACAACATCATACGCCACACCCTGCAACAACTGCGCGACTTCGTCGCTCAAGTTGCCGGTGTATGTAGTCGTCCTCGGATCACAGCCCAATATCGTTGCAACATGTACACACGCCGCAAGATAGGAACCTTCATAGGAAGGATGTCTTCCGTCTGCGTTATACAATCCGATCTCGCTGTGAGAGTTATAGACGGCGGTAAACGCCTCGCCCACGTTCGACACTTTTGCTCCGATCTCGGACGCCGCATTCTTGTATGCCTGACGGATTGCCTCTTCCAGATCGGAGATCGTTGTATATGTGCTGTCCAATCCTGCAGGGAATCCCCATGTCGCATAGAGATACACTTCACAGTCTTTTTGCGTCTCGTCAATTTTTTCCTTCAGCGTCCGCGCCGCATCCAGGAAAGAATTGTAATTTGTGATCGGCCTCGTGCTTTGCTCCTGCAAAATCACAACGTCATACTCATCACTTGCCCGAAGCGTCTCATCTACCATCTTTCCGCAACCCTGCATCGTGACATCTTCCGTCGGCGCCGCAACGTCGTTGGGGTCCGCGTATTTTTCCAACGTGTAGCTTCCGTGTACAATCCAATCCACTTCCACGACTTCGCCCGCCCCGGAAGCGATCTGCCCGAACAGCGTCGGAAGGTCATTGTAATAGGTAAAGCTGTTGCCGATAAAAAGCACCTTGATGTTCTCCCACACCGTGGGCGTCCCGTCATTTCTGAAATGCCAGAACTCTCCGCCCTGCGCAGGCTGCTTCTCCGAGTATACGTAAATCTTGGCTCCGTCGTCAGATTTCACTTCGGAATACGCATAGATCGCGGTCTCGCTGTAAAATGCGTTCGTACCGATCTCAGTTATGGTTTCAGGCAAAATGACATAGTCAAGCGCTGCGCATCCCACAAATGCATTGTTCCCGACAGACACTATCCCTTCGCCGAACTCGATCGACGTGATCCTGCCCGCTCTGCCGTCCCAGGGCGTGTCATGCTCGGACGCATAATCGGGAATCGCCCCGCTGCCTTCTATTTTCAGAATATACCCGTACTTTCCGTTATCGGAAAAACTTGCACTCACCGTATCGGATAACTTCCAGGTAGGATATTCCTCTTCCTGCTTGCATCCTGCAAACAGCATGCAAACCAGAGCTACAGTGAGTAAAAGCGGTAAAAAAAACAGTCTCTTTTTCATACTTTTTGTCCTTAAAAATATAGCTTCATTGTCTTCTTTTAATGTTTTTAGCAAGGCAAGCAACGCTTGCCTTGCTCTTTTTATCGCAAAAGATAAAAAGACGCCGTCTCGCCCCTTGATTTTTATACTTCGTTATAAATTTATTGGATTTTTTATCCACCTCCTTCCTAGAAAAAACGTTTTACAACCTTATTTTTAACCATAGTGATTATAACACTCTTTCATAATGCCGTCAATACTCTGAAAAATTTTTCATCAGAATTTGACATTATTCTTGCCCCAAAAAACTTTTTTCCAATAAAAAAAGCGGCTACAAAAAGAAGCCGCTTTTTTAAAATTTTTAGCACTTATCGTCTTCGAATCAATAAACTTCAGAGCGCAATTACTCACTTCATGGCATCGATGATATATTCCGCATACAGCCTTGCAACGTTGATGCCCGTCACGCGCTCGAAGGTGCCGAAGAATGCGTTGGAGTTGACTTCGCATAGCATGGGGCCGTTCGCCGAAAGCAGAAGATCGACCCCGCAATAGTCAAGTCCGAGCGCCTGCGCCGCACATTCCGCAACCTGTCTGCATTCAGGAGTAAGTTGTGCCGCCTCGCCCCTGCCGCCGAGTTCCGCGTTGGAACGAAAATCGCCCTGCGAAATACGACGCATGGCGGCAACCGCCTTTCCGCCGATGACGATGACGCGAAGGTCTGTCCCCGTGCTCTCCGCAATGAACTGCTGATACAAGTGCGGAACCCGCTGCAGCTTCGCTGCAAGCGAAACAAGCTCTTTTCTCTCATGCGCAAGATACACGCCTTTTCCCAAAGAGCCGTAGCACTCTTTGACCACGACGGGATATCCGAGAAGCTGTTCCGTTTGTGAAAGGAACTGCTCCGAAACGGGTGCACGGTCGGTGTAGCACAGCGGAGACGCCACCGTTTTCGGCATGGGAACGATCCCCGCAAGTGCAATATGCGTACGCATCTTATCGTCGCAGACCTCCACCGCGTCCGCGCTGTTGAAAAGGCGCAGTCCCGTCTTTTCCAGCAGGTGCGAGCAATAGGGATCCTTATCGAGATAGACACAGAAATCATACGCCGAAGCGGCGTCCGAACGGACGCCGCCTGACGCATATCCCGAAATATATGCGGGCACAAAATCATTGCGCAAAAGCTCGCACTTTACACCCAGCCCCTCAAGCTCCGCCTGAATGCGGCGGGGCTGGTTGAGCTCATGTTCTGACTTCGTATAGGCATTGACAAGGATAAGTCCCTTCATGCTGTTTCTCCGTAAGTCCCGAAAATCACGGGGACGTTATTCTTATTTTGTATCTTTTTCCCAATCCTTGCGATGAAGGACGAGCCCGCTCTCTTCCGCGTCGAGCACGAGTGTTTCGCCTGCCTGCGGATTCTCTTTGACAATAAACTTCGCAATGGGCGTCTCGGCACGGGACTGAATGAATCTCTTTAAGGGACGGGCGCCGAATGCAGGATCATAGCCGTTGTCCGAGATATACCCGACCGCGCGCGGCGTGACTTCCAGCGTAAGATTTTCCGCCGCAAGACGCTCTTTGAGGCGTCCGAGCAGGATCCCGACGATCTTATCGATATTCTCGCGCGTTAAGGGCTTGAACATGATGATCTCGTCAAGACGGTTCAAGAACTCGGGACGGAAGGAACGCTTCAAAAGTGCATCCACCTGTTCGCGCGCCTTCGCGGAAATTTCCCCGTTCTCGATGCCGTCCATGATGTACTCGGAGCCGAGGTTGGACGTCAGAATGATGATGGTATTCTTGAAGTCCACCGTTCTGCCCTGCGAATCGGTCACACGGCCATCGTCCAGGATCTGCAAAAGAATGTTGAACACATCGGGATGTGCCTTTTCGATTTCATCAAAGAGCACGATGGAATAGGGTTTACGACGCACCGCTTCGGTGAGCGCACCGCCTTCCTCGTACCCGACATATCCGGGAGGCGCACCTATGAGACGGGAGACAGAGAACTTTTCCATGTACTCCGACATATCGATACGCACGATGTTCCTTTCATCGTCAAAGAGGTTCTCTGCAAGCGACTTTGCAAGTTCGGTCTTGCCCACGCCCGTAGGTCCAAGGAACAGGAAGGAACCGATAGGACGGTTGGGATCGGAAATGCCCGCACGCGAACGAAGAATTGCGTCCGAGACCTTACTGACTGCCTCATCCTGTCCGACGACCCGCTTATGAAGGTCGTCTTCAAGGTGCAAAATCTTCTCGCGCTCCCCTTCCTTCAGTCTTGCGACAGGGATCCCCGTCCAACGGGCGACAATACGATTGATCTCCTCTTCCGTCACTTCGTCCTGCAAAATGGCGTCCTCACGCGAGTTGACGCTCGACTTTGCCGCCTCGAGCTTTTTATTGAGTTCGACAAGCGTGCCGTATTTTAAGCGCGACGCTTCTTCAAACTTGCCCGCACTCATCGCCGAATCGATCTCACCGTTGACGCGGTCAATCTCCGCTTTAATCTCCTTCTCGGCGTGAATGGCGTTCTTCTCATCTTCCCACTTTGCCTTCATCGTGGCAAAGATCTCTTTGAGGGAAGCGAGCTCCTTCTTCAGGGCTTCAAGACGCGTCTGGGAAAGATTGTCGCTCTCCTTGGAAAGCGCCTTCTCCTCTACTTCGAGCTGGGCGATCTTACGATTCATCGCATCCATATCGGCGGGCATGGAGTCGATCTCCGTACGAATCATTGCCGCCGCCTCGTCGACAAGGTCGATCGCCTTGTCGGGCAGGAAACGATCGGTAATGTAACGGTTGGACAGAACCGCCGCCGCGACGAGCGCATCATCGTGAATGCGCACGCCGTGGAAGATCTCAAAGCGCTCTTTGAGTCCACGCAGAATGGAAATGGTGTCCTCCACCGTCGGCTCATCCACCATGACGGGCTGGAAACGACGCTCAAGCGCCGCCTCCTTCT
>ERZ1643251.3197-NODE-3197-length-15502-cov-6.170713_pt1 | contig 15502 bp, 19 predicted proteins | sample MGYA00579261_ERZ1643251 | MGnify/ENA primary metagenome ERZ1643251 (study PRJEB29033, sample SAMEA4952267) | chicken gut metagenome | biome: Broiler Chicken; feature: Gastrointestinal Tract; material: Caecum | place: Ireland | collected 2018 | study: Broiler...
TAACCACTAATACTTATAGTTTTACCAGCAACACTTTCTAATGTTGTAGTAAAATTAACGCCATAACCGTAAAATCCATCCATAGAAATATTTGATGTTATATCTCCTACACCAGGCAAAGTTGCGTTTACTATCTTTCCTGTATAATTAGTTGTATTTACTTTTTGTATTGCTGTTAATTGATATTCTGAAGCTGTGTTAGCGTTAGCTGGAAATAAGAAAAAACCCGAAAATGGTACTTCTCCTTCATTCCAACACATACCCGGAATACCTGCGTTATTAGCACTACTTTTCGTTAGAATTATATTTGTTTCATCTTGTGACACATAAGAATAATTTTCTTGTGTTGTTGTGTTTTTTCTAAATTGGATTTTACCATAATTAACGCTGCTACAATAATTGTTTGAAAATGTACAATACATTTTACTAACAGTGCCACCATTAGAATTTCCTGAATCGTCTATTCTCATAACAAATTGATTGTCATTAGCTAAATCAAAATTGCAATTATTAACAAACAATCTTTGTCCGTTTTTATTAGCATAAGGAGAATTATGCACATATAAAATACAATCTCCACTAGATTGCAATACACACCCGTCAACAAACAATCCTGTTAAATTTCCACTACCATATCCTATTGCTTGTGTACCACCATTAATATAGCAATTATAAAATTTTACGTCACCTTCTACAGATGTATTGCTTGGGTCTTGGTGAACAGCATATGTCGTTTGATTATCTAGTTTGATCGTCATATTAGAAAATTGAACATCGCCCTGAACATGTACAACACAATCTGGATATGATCCATTATAATGCAGTATTGTATTATACATACCAGAACCACAAATATGCAATCCGTGAACGTCATTTAGAACAATTTGTTCATTATATGAACCAGCATAAACTAGAATAGTGACAGGGTTTGCTTTACTAACATTTAATCTTTTTGCTTCATTTATAGCACTGTTAATTGTAGTAAATCTACCGCCAGGGTTTCCAACTGTTAGCAATCTAGCGTTTGTTTGATTAACGACTGTGGTTGTTTTTGCTTGTAATGAACTAACGTCATTTGTTATATCGCTAATATTACCCTCATTTGCAGATACTCTTGATGTTAAATTATTAATATCTGTAGTGTTTTTTTCTACATTTGTTTTTACCGTACTAATTTCTTGTGTTAAATTCGTTATGTTTTCTGTGTTTTCTGATACATTTGTTTCAATATTTGTTACGTCACCTTTTAAATCGTCTAAACCTGTCTGAACTCTAGCTGTTTCTTGCCTATAGTATTCTATTTGTGCATTATAATTCCCTGTATTTACCCAATAATCTGTGTTATTTATATCAACGCCAACGGGAACATATGTTTTAGATGTAAAGCTAGCTCCTTGGTTTGTTACAATGCTTAATGGCTCGTATTCAATAGAATTATTCCATTCGCCTATTATTTTGGGTACATATCTTGCGCCAATATAAATATTATATTTATTATCCATTTGTTTTTCCTCCTACCATTTTAAAACAAGATGACCGTATAATTCTGAGTTGTAATCCATGATTGTATCAAAGGATATAAATTCCCATGATTCTGGTATATAAGCACAAAAATATCCGTCATTGTTCAACCCGAAAAATATGTATTTAACAATTCTTGCCACAAGTTCTTGCAAATTATTGTCAATGTAGTTTATTATACTATCTAAATAAAGACTAACATAATCTCCATTTTTAACTTTTTCGAGTTCTTCTTTAAGTGTATTTACATCTTTTTGTATTTCTTCTATGGTTAACCCGTATTCATCTATTACGTTTTTTAAATAATCATCATTTTCTATTAGCTTATTAACATAGTCTGTTAGCTTGCATAGAACTTCATAATAAGACAGGGAACCATCATATACTAAAGGTAAAACCTTTTGACACCAAAACTTAAAACTTTTTAATTCGTTATACATCACCACAACCCCATAAATAAATCTTCTAGCTCATTTATAATCATTAAATCAATGTTTATAATGGTTTCTCTAAATTTTAGTATTAATTCAGAGTAACTTTGAGAACCCCTTTTTCCACTTATTTTTTCTTTGTATCTTTCATTTTTATTTTCTATGGTATTTTCAACACCGTTTTTTGTTATATCGTTTGACTCATTAGAAGTAACGTTAGATTTAATGTTTCTATTGTCGTTTATATTTGAATCGTTACGGGTTGTAGAATTTCCCGTTTCATTGTTATCTATATTTCTAGCGTTTGTTAAATATGTTTTGTTTTCTATGTTTTGTACAGCTCCCTGTGGTGTGTCAGAGTATAAATCCCAAGAATTAGAATTAGTTGTAACATTTTCTGTTTTGTTGTCTAATTTGTTTCTACTATAATTCTCGTCACTAGAACCATTTTCATATCTATTTTTAAGTTCTTTGTTTGTTTCGTTTTTATTTAATTCTGTTTTGTTTTCATTTATTAAATCATGAATTATATTTATATCTGTATCATATAAAGGGTTGTATTCAAATAATGCTGATTTATATAATTCGTTGTAGTATGGCATTATTTCGCACATTGCAGTTTGTAATTTTAATCTCCATAATCCGACTGTTTCAAACCCTATCTCCCTAGTATAATAATGCCTTAATATTTTTTGTTCTAGTTGTGCTCTGTATTCTTCGTTAAATATTGGATAATAAAAGTTAAAAATTTCTTCTCTTGAGTTTTTAATAACTTGTTCAACATTGTTTAAATCAACGCTTTCTTTTAGTCCTGCATAGTATTCACATATAAATCTAACTTCTGTTGTGTATTTACTCATCTGTATTACCTTCTTTCTCGCTGTCATTTATAATGTCGTCTTTAAATTTTACGTTAATGTTTAAATTAAACATTTTGTTTATTTGTTCACATGCTTGTTTTCTCATGTTCAAATAGGACCATCTAAACGAATTAGCAACCCCTTGTGATCTTGAAACTTCGTCTACGATCATTCTTTCCTTTTTATTTTCAAGCGTATAAATCCCTAAATAATCAAATAAATCAGCCCATATTTTTTCTTTTACAGCTAAAAGCTTATCTGCAATAAACGGTGATTGAGTATTTAACACTTTAAGCTCGTCTGTACTTATAGTATCTTCCCCCCATATGACAGGTGAGTTCCCCTCATACTGTTCGTATAGATTTTTTAAAGTCAATCTTTTGTTTTCTTTACATTTTACAAGTATAGGTGTTTTTTGAGATTTAATATTTATATCTATTGTTTGATGAATATTAGAAAGTCTATTCGCAAATATTTCTATATCATTAATGCAATTAGTATGTGTTAAGTTATTGAATATGATAACACTGTCATTTTCATTTAGCTTGTTTTGGTATTGCCTTCCAGCTGAATATGCAACCCTTTCTTTCGGTATTCTGTATTGATTAATCTGCCCGCCAATCATACATTGTAATGTTAAATACCCTAGAACTTCATCATAGAAAAAAATAGCCATTCCATCCGTTAATAATGTATATTCTAAAAACCTTTCATCAATAGTTTCTGGTAAGTTCTCCCATTGTATTCTTGAAATAGCTATGTTCATAATTTGGTTAAAATAATAATCATTTATTCTTTTATTGTAAATCTCGTATGCTCTCTTTTTTCTCATAATATCACCTATTGCGGGCTATTGTCAAAGGAATAGTTTCCTACCTCTGCCGGGTTTTTCCAAAACCTTATGCCCTTATCATATATTGCACATATTTGTTGCATTGCGTCTGACGGTAGCTGCCCCCAAATTTGACATCCTACTGTTTGCACAAAGTTCCAATGTGGTCTTGAATTTGTGTTAGGTATCTTTACTTTTTTAGTAGAATACCCATAACAATTAAAGTAGTCATCAATTATTTTCGCGTATTCTGCTGTTATTGTTGCATAGTAAAAGAAGAATCTCAAAGCGCCGTATCCAAATAAATTTTGAGCAGAGGGCGAGCCGTTTGCTTGTGGTGGTTTAGTGCTAGTATCATACATTTTAGCAAGAAGAGGGGCAAGCCCGTTTGCTGTTCCGATTGCAGCACTTCCTACTGCACTAGCTGCTTTAGTTCCTAGTGTTCCTGCTAAAGCGGCAGCACCTAATCCACCCGTTGCACCTGCTACCGCAAGCCCACCTATTACTGTCCCTGCTGTTCCTAATACGCTAACAGCTGTACTTGCTGCGTTCTGCGCAGCCCAAGCTTTAAATAAATCGGTATTAAATGTGCATTGGGGAAACCCGTTTAATACCATGCTTTCGTTGTAGTTATACGCATGTTCTTCGGTTTCATTATAAACTTTTAATTTATAGTCTACAGGTATAAGTGTAATTGCTGGGTTTACATTAGCCTCGCCCGCTGTTACAAATTGACAATTTCCGACGTCCTTAAAAAATTCATATTTAAACTCAGCTGTATTACCGTTTAATGTTGTGCAATATAAAAAGTTGTAAGGATAAGTTAAAAGTTTTTTGTTTTTAGGGGTATACCCGTTTAAATCAGATAGTTTTTTAGTGATTTCAAATTGATTTATACCGAAAATATTTAAATCGGGGTTGGGAAAATCGTTTTTATAACACATGAAAACTGACACAATACCGTCAATTTTATTTGAATTAGTTGCGGCTTCTATAAAACTGTTAGCTTCCTCTGCTGTATCATACATTACATATGTTAGCCCACTATATACATTATTATACATCTTCCCTTGTGTTGGTTCCATATTAGCGTCAAATGTAGCCGCAAATACTATACTTGCGCTTTTTGCACCATCGTTTGTAGGGTATTTATAGCATTCTTCCAACACATATTCTCCTAACTCTAAATCCTCCCTAACAATGTTATCTCCTGGATTATCGGTTAAGCTATGTTCTCTTTTTACAAAACATTCTAATAGATTATAATCAAACATATATGTCTGCATTACATCTACTTCAAAAGAAATTTCGCATGTTTCATTATTGATGTATTCGCAGCCTGTTATAAACGCGTAGAATACTTTTTCATTAAACGAGATGTTTTGGAATGTTAAATAATTACAATCGTACAACGTTCCTGCTGGCAGCCCTACACGAATATACCCTCTCTTAACTCTTTGATAGGTGTACTTATCCACTGAAATTTTTTTCATACTTGAAAAATAATTATATTGAGCAGTTTTATTTTCAAATAATATCGTGTTTTCATAATCTGGTGTTAGAGGAACGTTTCTTATGAAGTTAATTGTTGTATTCGGTTCTATATACATTGTAACCCCCTATTCATTGCTTACCCAGTCACCCCATGAATCACCTGTTTTAACAGCGCACCAAATTCTACCTAATTTAGGATATGCTTCTATAATTCTGCTAATTACCATAGAATTTGTTAAATATATTAATTCCCAAAGCCCACTAAATGAACCACTTTTAACAGGGCTATTATTAAGGGTAGACGCGTCATTTGTACTAATTACTTGTGCCCAGTTTTTGCTTGTTTCTAGCGGTGTTGTGGTGTCTACATCGTGAAAGTCTGTTTTTCTTAAAGAATCGTTAATATAATATCTCCCGTATTTTTCTGTATTAAATAATTCTTGAATATTAATATTTAAAGTGTCTAAAATCATGTTACCAGATGTTAGAAAACTAAAAGAACTAGAACCAGATTCTACAGTTAAATTTTCGCCTCCTAAAATGTTGTATGTATTACCGCTTGAATTAGCTAAAACAACTTTAGGGTTTTCTTTAGTTATAGTAAGATCGGTTGTAAGATTCCCGTCAAAATCTTCTCCGTCTGCTCCTTTTGGTATAGTAAAATTTAGAACGGGTTCTGTAATAGTACCAGTCACGCTAACATTTGCTTGCGATCCTGCTTCTCCTGTTGTTGTGCTCCCAACGCTAAAATTCGGAACAACCTGTCCTAAATCTTTTGTAACAATTTTTTGTGTTTCTTTGTCTATGTATTTAGCTATAAGCCTTCCAGCTTCGTTTATTTCCATATCTGAATAATCCTCATCGTCATAATTTACAATCAACTTACCACCCACTATATCTATACTGTATAAAGTAGGCAGATATTCTTCATCGTACTTTTTCCCGTTTAGAAGATAGCAAATTTCTTCGCTATCCCCTAAACCATATTCTTTTTTAATTTCTTCTACCTTGTTAAAAATATTAAAGTTTTCCATACTATTCAATCGTGATCACACACTTATTACTTTTTGTTGAATCATAGGTTGATGTCGCTGTGATGTTCGCTGTTCCTGTAGCACCTTCATTAATTGACACAAGCCCGTTTGCATTTACAGTGACATTCACATTATCCGACGACCAATTAACAGTTTTCGGTGCAAAGTTTGTTGTTTCAACTGTTGCGCTTAATTGAACAGTCTGTCCTACGCTTGCGCTAGCCGTTGCCGGTGTCACCTTAACACTTGTCACACCAGGAGTTCCAGGAATGAAAAGCGCATTATTTGCAAATGGCGATACGGAAAAAGTTTTCCAGACGTGATACCAGTAATTCCAATACAAGCCTTCCCCGTTGTAATTTTCTGTGAAATTATAAAAGTTGTCAAAAATCATGAACCAGTTACGATCTACCATTACACATGGAATAGCGTCTAAAGCTTCTAATTCAGCGGGTTGAATCTCTACATAGGTGGGATCGTTTGCAAAAAGTTCATTTAGCCTTGCAATGTCAAGACTTCCAAAACTATCTACTAAAACAGTATGCCCTGAAAACTCCACCTTGTCCATGTTATAAGCAACTGCTAGAGACTCAACAGCTCTTTGTGCATCAAATAAAGAATTGATGAGCAAGTATTGATCTTCTTTCCTTGTAAAAGTATGCACACCAGCAATATTATATGTTTCACTCATAAAAGTGAATTTATTTGAAATTCCTTTAATCGTTGATACAATCGAGTTCATGCTATCAGCAGAAACAGGACTTATTTCAACTGGATACATTTTACCGTCAAGAATGTGTCTTGCAAGCATATATTTCATGGTGAGAAATTCATCGTAATTCGCACCTGTATACATAGCATCAACAATTTTTGCGATTAAATCTGTGATTCCCTGCCAGCTTAAAAAAGCTTGCCTTAATTGGTCATTCTGAATTGTCGCTTTATAATATTTCTGGTAGTTCATAATATGAAAAGCTGCTTTTACATCTGGGATTTCACGTTTAAAAACATTTGTTTCCGCAACACTAGGGTCGAACTGGTACGGTCTAGCGATGTCAACAAAAATTTCTTCAATAGATTCCCCAAATTCAAGCAAACCCTTTTTGAACATTGACCAAGGGTTGTCGTACATTTTTGACGTAATAAGCACGCGCCCAATTCGATTAACTAACGCAGATAGAAACTCGTTTTGCAAACTAGGATAGTCCATAATGATTGCGCCGATTTCACGAATGCTCTCCGCGTCTTTTGTAGCGATCGGCACATAATCCTTATAATTAGTGGACGCGTTATTTCTAATCGCATTTAAAATATCAATACTAGAATTTGTTAAAGTTACCATACTTGGTTTTGTCGGCATATCTTAACCCTCCCTATTAATGAATAAATCTTTAAAGCTTACATTTTCTCCATCTCTTACCACATCCCTTTTTTGGTCCTGTTTCACTTTTTCTGGCGTGGTCTGAGAAAAAAACCTATCTGTATATCTCTGTCTCCATTCGGTTTCTAAATTGTTGTACTTTTCTTCCCATTCTTCGTTGTTAGATTCATATTTTGTTTTCCAATCTTCTCCTAGTCTTTCCTCATAGTCATTAAATGTATCATCAATATCTTCTAATATCTCAACTGTTTCATCGGTGCTACCAATTTTATCCCTTATCTTATTTAATAGCTCTTCTTTTTTTAATACACTCATTTTTACCTCCTTAAAAAAGTCTTGTGTACATCCAAATAGGCATCTTTCTTGTTTTTGTAGGAAGTGGAGGCGTTCCACCCATCCATTCATACCAGCTATTAGAATAGGTCATTCTCTGCGTATAATGGTTTACACTTGGGTCATAGCTAGGTCTTAAATAACACACCATGAAAAGGATTGTTAGCTTGTCAACACTCCAATTCATTTCGTTTCTAAGAAATTGGTCGCCTGTAATCCCGACCATATCCGGTGTAGCACCACTTTCATAATACGGTGTTATAAAAGCTTCGCTGGAATACCATTGCTCTACTCCTGGAGTATTCACAACTTCTTTTGTAACGACAGAACATTGAACATCCCCATCTGTATAAGGGTGTAAGTTTAAAACGTTACAAGCATTTTCAAGATCGCTTTTCGGTGTCCATTGAACTAATCCATACCCTTCACCACCCACTTCTTCAAACGCTGGATTGATCGTGCTTTCAGCTTGCATGTTCCCTAGAATTGCCGCGATTGAAAAATCATGTACATGTTCGGCTCGGAAGTCTTGTGCAGCTAATGAAGCATTATTTTCCATTTCCTGTTGATTTAAAGAACGGTTTTCTGCTATCCACGGCATAGGCTACCATAAAGTGAAACCGATTGCTTTTCGGTCATATTCCTTACCGTCATGTCTTGCTTCAAACTGTACAATATACTCCCTTCCTCTATTTGGTGTGAACCTTGCCCATGTTCCTACATATTCATCAAACCACGATTTTTCGTCTACGGAATAGCAAAGCATGCGGCTTTCATATCCGGGTTTTGTTGACATCCCAATTAACACGGTTCCATCAGCCTGTGTACTTGCGTAGGTTCCTGTTATCACGTCTCTCCCAAGTGTAGAACCTATACAATAGGTGTCTAACAAAGTAGCGGACACCGGATTATCATCGTATAGTTCGCAATAAATAAGATGGTTTGCATATTCTTTGTCAACGTGTAGTCTTGTGTCGGAAGTCCAGTCTACATATGTCGACCAAATATTTTTTTCAATATCGAACAACTTCCATCTAAACCTTGGCTCGCCTGGGGTTCTCACAATCGCGGTAACGTCTACGCCAGTGTCATTTCTTGAGTAGTTCAATGTTACAATTCCGTAGTCGTTTTTGTATCGAATCACACAATCCCACGGGTAGTTGTAATAAGGCTTATACCCAATTTCATAGCCCGTTTGATCGCCTGGAGTTCCACCTGTAGCTGTTCCTTTCTCGTTAATAGATGCCTGCCAAATAAGCCCGTTGTCATAGACTCCTACATGTTTCGCGTGGTTTAAAAATATATCGCCGTTTTGCGCGCCCGAACCATTGGTTAGGTTCACTGAACTTGTCACATCTTCAAATTCACAATCCAGCATCACACCATACATATTTCCGGTGTAAGTAGCACCCTTACTTTTTACAGGAATACCACTATTTTCTAACACAGTAATAACAAGGGAAGAACAATCATAGTCTCCATGCTCGCCCCAGCGATATAGTTGGTCATACCCATGTGAATCATCTGCTGCGATCATTTTTATAAGATTAACATAATTTTCAATTTTTGTCATTTTCTTTTTCTCCTAATCTTTGGCACAACTCGTTAATTGCTTCTGTGTTTCGTTCAATCGTTTCTCTTATCTCTTTTTGCATGCTATCAATCAAATATTTGCAAAAATACCCCATCGCACAACACGCTACAATCGGAAACCCTACACTCGAAATCAAATTTACAATGTCCATGTCCTACCTCTCTTTTTATTTTATTATACCATAAAATTGACATTTTTTACAAGTATATGTTATAATGTATATATGAAAAAACAATTTTACGATATAAATAAACTTTTGAACATGAAAGACATTAATAAGAACACCCCGGAAATATTTATTGTTGTTTCTAATAGGAGTTCTGGTAAAACAACGCAGATTAATAAGTACGCTGTAAATAATTTTATTAAGCATAAAAAGAAATTTGTTCTTTTATACAGGTTTACATATGAATTAGAAAGTTGTGCGCAAAACTTTTTTAAAGACATACAAAAGTTATTCTTTCCATCTTATGAATTAGAATCTATAAAAAGAAATAACGGTGTGTTTTACGAACTTTTTTTAAACAAGAAACCTTGTGGCTATGCTATCTCACTAAATCAAGCCGATCAATTAAAAAAGTGCTCTCATCTTCTTTCGGACTCTGAACTTATGATTTTTGACGAGTTTCAATCCGAAACAAATAAATATTGTTCTAAAGAAGTAGAAAAGTTGCAATCAATTCATACATCTATTGCACGTGGAAATGGCGAGAGTGTTCGTTATCTTCCTATTATAATGGCTTCAAACATGGTTAGCTTGCTAAACCCTTATTATGTCGCCCTTGGAATATCAAACAAATTGAGAAAAGATACAAAGTTCTTTAGAGGGACAGGGTTTGTTTTAGAGCAGTACTTCAATGAATACTCTTCGGAAGCGCAGAAACAAAGCGCTTTTAACCAGGCTTTCAATACAGATTATTTAGCATACTCAACACAGAATGTATACTTAAATGATAGCGAAACATTCATTGAATCTATAACAGGAAAATCAACATATTTGTGCACTTTAAAATTTAAAAACAAGGTTTTTGCTGTTCTTTCTTATGAAGAACTAGGCCTATTATATTGCACAGACAAAGCAGATCATACATACCCTGTTAAAATATGCTGTACAACGGAAGATCACCAAATTAACTATATTATGTTAAAAAAGAACGACGTTTTAATTCAGTTCATGCGTAAAGTATTTGAGCTAGGAATGTTTCGATTTAAAAATTTGCAATGCAAAAATGCAATCATAACAATCTTAAGCTATTAAAGGTATCGCCCAAACTCTGAAAAATTTCATGTGTGGATGAGACACGCCTTAAATGGTGCTACACATTGTCCGTATAGTCTCAACGGTTTTTTTCAAGTTTGGTTACGATATATTATGAGAGGCGCAGTGTTAGCTGCGCTCTCTCTATATCATTCCTCTATCTTCCCATCTTTCCGTGTATGGCTTTCCTTCTTGATCTACTCTAACACAGATGCCGTTGCGTGTAACCATGTACCACACACCTGTATAAGGGTCTCGAACACTATAAACGTCTAGCACACCTCCTATTGCTGTATTTGCTAATATTACTTCAAAATAATCGTTTTCAAAAATGCTTTGTCTCATAATATTACCTCCTATCTCATTTCATAATACGTTTCTACTAGTACAACCCCACCTGGTATTTTTTTGGGTGAAAGCTTTCCTGGTATCTTAATTCCAGGCCTAAAATCAGTAAGACTTCTTTTAATAAGTTTTGTGTCTTTATATAAAAATTCAATTTCTTCTTTAGAAAAATCCTCTTTTTTAATGTTCTTATCGCCTCCTTGTTTTAAACCAATTCTAAAAAGTTCTTTGCAATGATCTGGTAAACCCGCACACTTCACGTCATATTCACCATTTACTTTTTCTATATATGTTTTTTGTCTGACAAATATCCCCTCCTCCCATTCGCATTCTTTTGACCAATGCAAAAACTTCTTATCATCTACATTAATACCCTTTATTTCATTTGCTGGCAAGTCGCAATGAATACTATCTGTGTCGGCGTATATAAACCCCGGTTTGTCTGCACCGTAGAAATTAGATTGTGCGGCTTTTATCGTAAATCTTCTTGCATATGACGTAATACAAGAACCTATAGCAATGTATCCTGGTAACTTATCATTCTTTGAAATGGGTGTGAACCCTACACTACCGTCATCTTTAATATACGCTTTTTTGAATGAACTGTCGGTACTTGTGCTGAACTTTCCGTATAGATTTACTAGAAAAAGTTTTGCTAGCGTTCTTACTGCTCCCTTACTATTTTCTTTTATTTTTCTGTACTTTTCAATATAATCATCAAATAAACCTATAGCTGTAGAAAAATAACAACCGTCCAATATATTAAAGTCATATAGAATATAATGCTCTTTAATAACTTCATAATCAGTCTGTGTTAAAGTTAATACGATAGGCTCGTCTATTGCCACCCCTTCTTTTTTATCGAATATTTTCGATTCTTTTAAATACACATTAGAAGAGTATAGAAAGCTGTTTTTTATTTGAATAGTAGGAAGAAACCCCTTTTTTAATTTAAATTTTGTTGATATTCTAACAAAAAAATACTCATTATTTGATAAATTTGGAATATAATTACCCTTCCAAAAAATAGGTTTTCCGATAGGATATCTATTACCGCTTTCACTAATCATCATAGACGGGTATAAGGAATTTACATCATATGTGCAACCACTTTTAAAAACTTTATTCTGGTTTCCTTCTACTAAATAACACCACCCGCCTTTATAGCTTTTTCTAATCCATTCACCAGCGTTATCGCTACCATACTTTTCTTTTTCTAGTTTTATTTCATACAAATTAGGAAAAAGATTTTCATATTGCTCTTTTGATATAATTCTCTTATACTCATTTAAGCAACACGAGCCTATAGTCAAGTCTGTATGTCCTTGCTTATACATTAGCTCCAACGCCTCTTTAACAACATACAAGTCATTCTTCAGATATTCCTGTTCTTCACGCGTAATTTCACAACCTGGATATCTAAAGCCCTCATATTCCATATCCAGTTTTTTGTGTTTTGTAGAAAAGTTTTTAGATATGGCCGAAACACTAAAAGGTAAAAGCTTCAAACTATCCCTTATTTCTATAAAAGCATAAGGTGTTTTAATTATTATATAATACCACAAACCAGTATCTGAAATAGAATACTTAAATGTATTATTTTTCATATATTTGTCAATGATAAATTCTTGGTTTTCTTCATCGTATGCTTGCTGTAATTTTTCTACGTTCAATAAAAAATCTAACCAAAAATGACCGTCAAATTTTAAATTGTGATAATAAATTATAATATTTGTTTTTAAATTTTTTAAATAGTCGTATGTATCTTTTATTGAGTGAAAAATTTCGGCTTTTTCTGTGTTGAGCTTAACAACGCCGCTAGCCCATACATCGGTACGATCTTGACCGTTGTATACTGTTGTTTCAAAATCACCTACATATATAGAATATTTTTTATTCATAGAAAAACCCCATGTTTTCGTCTAAATCAAAATCATCTTGCAAGTCCTTCTTTTGTTGCTCGCTTGCACCAAATAAAGTGTTGATAAATGAACTAGCCCAATCTTGCACAGCATCATCGCTATTATATCCCGCTTTAATTAATTTAGTTATAAAAGACTCATCAAGATTTAATAAAGTAGTAGCCACTTCCTGTTCACTTGTTCTTCTTATACCGTTATTAACAAGATTTATTAATTTAGAACTTATATTTTCATTAAATTTAGAAATACTTTCATTAAAATTTGATATAACAATATTTGAAATTGATGTATTAAAAGTTGTCTGTTGTACATATTCGTCTGGTATAATATGTGTCTTATTTAACTTTTTAAGGTTTTTAACGCTGGATATTATATTAGTACCAGTATGTATTGCTGGCATGGATGGTAACATACTTAATTGATCTTTTAATTGTTCTTTTTCTGTTTCTATAAATTGTTCAGACAAGCCAGATTTACGTAATTGATATAGTGTTCTAGGAATTTCTATTTCTACTTCAACATTATTTTTTTTTAAGTTCCTTAATTTTCTCAACAAAGAATTTCTCAATCTCGTATATTCATCCATGCCAGCAAAGGTTATTATGCTAAGCTACACGTTAAAAACTTCTTTCCAGAGTAATTTTTTGATGGCAGCTTATAAACCTTTATTTCAACTCCTTCCTCAAAAAAATTAAGCCCGGCGTCCTTATAATCAGATATAATTTGAAGCATAGCGTTATTGAAACTTGTAGAGCCAGTCACATAGTATTCGTCCTCAGTTTGAATGACGTACTTGGTATACTCCTTATCCTCTGAAAAGTCGTTATGCACTAACAACTCTACATAGTTCAAAGGCTTAATAATTATTGGTTCTGAATCAACAGCTTCATCTAAGCCTACCATATTTGAAAAATCTTTTGATTTAATGGTTTCTGGTAGACTCATGTCTCTATGGGTGTCTAAAATCTTAACATTATACTTTCCAGCCATATTATTCTTCCTCCTTCGCGTCAATAAACTGTCTTGTTTTATTGTCAAGTGGTTTTGCTAGTTTTACAAACTCTTTTAATGACATTCCTAATAGTTGTTTGTACACACCTATTACTTCCGCTGAAATGGGCGTGCATTCAGAATCTTTCCATTCTTTTTTTAATCTTTTTAAGGCTTTATCGTCTGTTCTTACTTCGCCTGCCATAATAATTTCTTTATCTTCCAAAGTGTTTTCTTTAGTTTTAGCAAACTTGACGTTTAACTTTGTAATTGTTATAAGCCTTGTTACTAATGTTTCTCTCATTATTTTTCCCTCCTTTCTGGCTTGTCTTTAATAATATTATAGCACACATTTAATTAAAAACCATATTTATATGGTATAATATTGTACTAAATAAATACAATTTAAGAAACACTAGTCCAACGGTTCTAACCAAAACATTTTTCTACATTTGCCACAATTTGTATTAACGTTTTCGCAAAATTCTCCAGTCATTCTATGTTTTTTCGTGTCAATATCACAAGGACGTATTCTTAATACCCCATCATCACTACACAGTGCGTTAGGAAAAAGTTTTAAAAACTCGCTCTGTCGTGTCTTGAGCGGATGTTCGGTTGACCATTTTTCTACAATGTCAACGATCTCTTCCGCCTTTTCTTTTTGGACTGTTATGGGACAACCCACTTCATTAAGCGGACATTCCATACAACTTTTTAATGAGCATATTCTCCTGTATTCATTTATAAACTTTACCGCGTCCATTATTCTTCCTCACTTTCATAAATATTCGATGTGTTCTTTTTCTTTTAAAATCATAAGCGCCTCCTATTTCTTATGCGTCCTAATATTAAATATATCGTCTAAATACTGTTTACATAATTGTTGTTCGGAAAGCGTGTCTATACGATTAGCAATATCCGCTTTACACTCCCATATCGAAAATAGTAAACCTTCGCTAGCAAAATCTAATTCAGATATGTTACTCAGCCCCGAAATCTGCTCATATAGAAAATCAATATCTTCAGACTCTAAAATTGAATTAAATAAATTATTTAAGATTTCTTGAATAAGAAGAATGTTAGCTGAAGCATGTTTTCTTTCAAAACTAATGTTATTAATTAAAAAAGTTATATAATTAACGTCCATTTTTGTCCCTCCTTATTTTAAAAAATTAGGTTTATAAAATTCTGATAATTCTTTCAACGCACAATATGCTTGCCATGATTCTAAATCATATTCATGAAACCCTGTGTCTAGTTTCCAGCATATTTTTGAACAAATTTTAAAAACAATAAAAAAAATAATATTCTTCATATCTTATCCTCCTTTTTATTATTGTTTTTTCTTATTTACAATATAATTATACAACAAATGTTTTTATCTGTCAATACATTTTTAATAATTAATTATTTAACAATGTTTGTATATTTTTAACAAATTTACATAAAATATAGTGCTGTGGGGAATGTATTTTGTAAAAACAGACTCGAAAGTCGGAAGGGCTTT
>ERZ1643251.3199-NODE-3199-length-15500-cov-19.024927_pt1 | contig 15500 bp, 15 predicted proteins | sample MGYA00579261_ERZ1643251 | MGnify/ENA primary metagenome ERZ1643251 (study PRJEB29033, sample SAMEA4952267) | chicken gut metagenome | biome: Broiler Chicken; feature: Gastrointestinal Tract; material: Caecum | place: Ireland | collected 2018 | study: Broiler...
GGCTTCACGCCGGTTTGGGAGAACACCGAGACCGATACCTGGACCTGGAAGTACAACGGCATGCCGAAGTACGACCGCCAGGGCAACCTGTACACCTACACGGTGGCAGAAGAACCGGTGCCCGGTTATGAGACCGCCTACGGCGACAGCAACGCCATCACCAACACCCTGCTTACCACTGAGTTGGCCGGTACCAAGAGCTGGGAGGATGACAGCAATATTCATGGGAACCGCCCGGAAACTGTGACGCTGACGCTCTACCGTGCAATCGAAAACGGAGAGCCGGAGATTGTGACAGGCTTCACGCCGGTTTGGGAGAACACCGAGACCGATACCTGGACCTGGAAGTACAGCGGCATGCCGAAGTACGACCGCCAGGGCAGCCTGTACACCTACACAGTGGAAGAAGAGCCGGTGCCCGGCTATGAGACCGCCTACGGCGAGAACAACGCCATCACCAACACCCTCATCCTCACCCAGGCCACCGTCACCAAAAACTGGGTCGACGGTGAGACCGGGGAACCGCTGGACGCGGAGGTCCTGCCCGATTCCATCACGGTGCAGCTGCTGCAAAACGGCAAACTGTATGAGATCGGCAACCTTGGCGAAGTGACGCTGACAGCGGATGATGACTGGACCCACACCTGGACCGGCCTGCCCAAGTTTGATGAAGACGGCGAGCCGTATACCTACACCGTCGACGAGACCGATATCCCGGCTGGCTACACCGTCAGTTACAGCACGGCGCAGCCCGGCGAAGAGACCCCGGACGCACAGGCCCCCGCCGGTGCGCCCGAAGGCGAAAACGCCGAACCGGCCCAGACGCCCGCGGAAGACATTGAGCTCACGGTCACCAACACCCTGCACAGGACCAAAGCCGCCTTTACGGCAAAGAAAGTCTACTATGGCGTCACCGACAAAGCGTTTACCTTTGAGCTTAAAGCCGTGACCCCGCCCGAAAACGGCGCGTATACCGCGCGCGTGGACGGCGAGTGGGACGGCAAGAGCGAGATCCGCGACGACGGCGGCAACCTGCCGCTGGTCACGGCCAGCCTGAACGTTGACGGCGAAACCATGACCCCGCAGGAGATCGACTTTGGCGCGACCTTCGTCTATACGGAACCCGGAACCTACTACTATACCATCACCGAAAAGCCGGAGACTGCCACAGCGGCCGAAGGCCCGCAGCTCGTCAACGACCCGAGCACCTACCTTGTGAAGGTCGAAGTGACGGCGGAACCGGTGGCGGAAGGCGCGGAGGACGGCAGCACGCTGCAGGCCGATGTGAGCTACACCTGGCTCTATGAAGACATGGAAGAAGATGTCGGCGAGAAAAACGTCGCCTTCTACAACAACGAGATCATGCTCATGAGCCTGGACGGCGGCTTTGTCAAGATCCGCGGCGAAAAGCGCCTTGAAAGCGACGGCCAGCCGCTGGAGATCGCAAAAGGCCAGTTCCGCTTCAACCTCTACCGCTATGCCGCAGGCTCCACCGCGCAGGATTACCTGCAAGGCAAACCCCTCGCCACCGCCGCGGTTGATGCGGACGGCACATTTACCTTCTACTACAGCATCACCGAACTCCAAGGCAACACGACCTTCGCCGTGGTGGAGCAGAACGCCGGCCAGACCATCGACGGCATCACCCACACCGACAAGGTCGGCGTGGTGACTGTCAACGCGGACGGCAAGGTGGATGACGCCGGTATCACCGGCAAAAACGCCTTTGTCAACCAGAGCGCGGTCAGCGTTTCGGTCGAAAAGGTCTGGGAGGACAATGGCCTGACCATCACCCACCAGCCGGTCACGGTCACGCTCTATGCGGACGGCGAGGCCAAGAGTACGGTCAAGGTGGCGGCAGGCGAGACCCATACCTGGTCGAACCTGCCGGCCCGCGACCCGCAGGGCAAGAAGATCGTCTACACCGTGGGCGAAGCGGAAGTGGAAAACTACACCGCCGAGATCACCGAGATCGAAGGCGAAGCCACCTACAGCTACCGCATCACCAACACCCTCAACGCCGAGGGCTCGATCACGATCGACCCCACCGTTGACAAGCGTGTGGAAGGGCGCGAAGGAACCGCGCTGACCGCCGGAGAGTTCACCTTCCAGCTGGCCGATGAAAACGGCGAAGTCCTGTCCGAAGTGACGAACGACGCCGACGGCCATGTGATCTTTGACACCCTCTTCTATGATGCCGACGACATCGGCCTGCACACCTACATCATCCGCGAAGTGCCCGGCAGCGACCCGCACTTCGACTATGACGAGACCGAGATCCGCCTGAGCGTGGAAGTCACCCGCGACGAGGAGAACCCGACGGTGCTCCATGCGGCCATGACCTATTATGACGCGGCAGGCGAGACCGAGACCCCGGCCTTCGTCAACCGCTACTACCCGGTCATCCTGGCGGTGCAAAAGACCAGTAAGGATGGCTCCAACGACCCGCTGCCCGGCGCTGTCTATGGCCTGTGGATGGTCAACGAGAGCGGCGGCGAGGATGTCTACCTCGGCAACCAGGTCGCCGACGAAAACGGCTACATGTACTTCCGTGACGGCGTGCAGATCGGTTCGCGCTACTACTTCAAGGAAGAATTCGCCCCCGACGGCCATACCGTCGATGAATACCCGAGCATCACCTTCGTGGTCGAAAAGACCGAAGGCGGGTTCCGCCTGGCCTATGACAGCGACAACAGCCGCGCCAAAAACGCGCCTGCGCCCGCGATCGAAGACGGCCAGATCAGCGAAGACCTGCAGGCTGTGGTGCTGGAGTTCAAAAACGGCGCGGTCGGCGTGCAGGACGAAGTGACCAAGCTCTACGTCAGCAAGCTGGACGAGAACACCCGCGAGCCTGTCACCGGCGCGGTGCTGCAGATCATCGAAAAATCCACCGGCACCGTCGCGTACCAGTGGACCAGCGGCACGGCCGCCCAGGCCATTGAGCGCGTGCTCAACGTGGACACCGTCTACATCCTGCGCGAAGTCACCGCCCCCGAAGGCTATGACAAGGCCGAGGATACCGAATTCTCCTTCGACGCCTACGGCAACCTGACCGTACACAGCGGCCCGGACGCCGAGTGGGTCGGCGATACAACGCTCAACCTCTACGATACCAAGCGCGACGTCACGATCACCAAACAGGTGACGGAAGAAGTCGTGCGCCGGGTCGACCGCGTTGTGCACACGGTGCGCAGCATCCCGCAGACCGGCGACGGCGCGCCCATTGTTCTGGTCGCCTCGCTGAGTTTGTGCGGCATCCTGTTCATCATCTACCTGCAGGAGCGCAAGCGCGCCAACCGCAGGGATAAGTAACCCCCGGCAGCCGCCGCAAAAGCGCTGCCCTGACCGCCGCCGGGCGGCACGGCCCAACCGCTGTGCCGCCCGGCGGCTTTTTCCTTTGTCCACACCGCCAAACCTTGCCAAAAGGCTTGAACCCGGGGCGGTTTTGGTCGTATAATAATGTCAACAAATCATGCGAGAAATGTGTAAGGGAGGGGTGCGCGTGCCCAGATTCCGCGCGGCCGCGCGCCTGTGCGGCTTGGCCGCGGCGCTGCTGCTGGCGGCCTGCGGCGGCCCGGCGGCGGCTGCCTCCGGCGCGGCGGCGGCTGCGCCGCCCACCGCAGCGCCTACCGTGCCCGGCACAACGGGCGGCGGCTACACCGCCCCGCCGCTGCAGCTCAGCCCATTTGACGCGGCCGCCGCCGTGGGGGAAAACGGCGTTCTGATCGACGCTTCCTCTGTGGCGCAGGGCTATGTCGCCGCCAGCGCCGTCAACGACAACCGCCTCAAATTTCAGGTCGTATACGGTGAAAGCAAATACAACTACGACCTGCCCGGCGACGGCACGCCGCAGTCCTTCCCGCTGCAAAGCGGCAACGGGAGTTATACCTTCCGCGTCATGCAGAACACGACCGCGGACAAATACATCGAGATCTGCTCGCTCACGGCGGACGTGCAGCTCGAAAGCGAATTCGCCCCCTTCCTGCGGCCAAGCCAGTTCGTGGATTATACGCAGGATTCCGCCTGTGTTGCGCTGGCCGCCGGTCTTGCCGCCGAAGCCTCCGGCGAAGCCGGGGCGGTCGCCAACATCTATGCCTATATCCGCGACCACATCGCCTACGACCGCGACAAGGCCGCCACAGTGCAGAGCGGCTACCTGCCGGACCCGGACGCCACGCTGGCTGCGGGCAAAGGCATCTGTTTTGACTATGCCGCGCTGGCCGCGGCCATGCTGCGCAGCCAGGGCATCCCCACCAAGCTCATCACCGGCTATGTCTCGCAGGGGGAGCTCTACCACGCCTGGAACATGATCTGGCTCGAGGAGACCGGCTGGATCACGGTGCAGATCGAAGCGCCCGCCCATGCGTGGGAGCGCATCGACCTGACCTTCGCCGCCGGGGCCCCCGGCGAATACACCGGCGACGGGACCGATTATACCGACCGCCTGACCTACTGAACCGCAGCAAAAAGGAGAGAGCCGGATGGCAAACAAGCAACTGGAAAACCGGGCGATCAGCCTGTTTTGCGAAAACATGGCCATGCTGCTCGGCGCGGGCATCAGCGCCGAGGAAGCCGCCGGCCTGCTGGCCGAGGACAGCGCCGAAGGGCTGCAGCAGGCCGCCGCAGCCATACAGAAACACCTGCTTGTGCAGGGGGGCACGCTGGCCGAAGCCGTGGAAGCCGGCGGCTTTTACCCGCCGTATGTGTCCAAAATGCTCGCGGCGGGCGAGCGCAGCGGCCGCACCGTGCAGGTGCTGAACAGCCTGGCCGGGTATTACGATGCGCAGGACCGCCTGCAGGCGCGGCTCAAAAGCGCGGTGCTCTACCCGCTCGTGCTGCTTTTGCTGATGGCGGCCATCCTGGCCGTGCTGCTTGCGCGGGTCATGCCGGTGTTCACCGGCGTCTACGCCAGCCTTTCCGGCTCGCTGACGGCTTCGTCCTACCGCTACATTGCGGCGGGGTATGTGTTCGGCGGCGCGGCGCTGGCCGTCACGGCGCTGCTGGCGGCGGGGCTCGTCGCCAGCGTGCTGCTCGGGCGGACCCCGGCCGGGCGCGAAACGCTTGCCCGCCGGGCCGTGCGCCTGCCGTTCACGGCCCCCTTGGCCGAACAGAACGCTTTGTGCGATTTCCTGCGCGTGCTGCAGCTGTACATTGCCAGCGGCATGGACGAGGACGCCGCCATGACGGCCGCCACCGGGCTTGTCACCCACCCGGCCCTGCAGGCAAAGGCCGCGGCCTGCCTGCGCCAGATGCGCGAGCGCCAGGCGGGCCTGGCCACGGCGCTGTATGACCAGAAGCTGCTGGAGCCGCTGTATGGCCGCATGCTGGTGGCCGGGGCGCGCAGCGGCAACCTGGAGCAGGTGCTGGCGCGGCTGACCGGCCAGCTCTGGGCCGACACGCAGGACCGCATCGACCGCGCGGTGGACAGCATCGAACCGGCGCTTTCCGCCTTCCTCACCGTCGCTGTCGGCGTCACGCTGGTCTCGGCCATGCTGCCGCTCGTCGGCATCCTCGGTTCCATCGCGTAAAGGGGGCGGGCAGATGTACCACAAAACGCCCCGCCCCCGGCGGCGCGCGCGCCTGGCGGCGCTGCCGGTGGTGCTGGCGCTGCTCGTTTGGGGCGGCGCGGCGCTTGCCCGGCGCATCGGGCATGATCTGGACGCCCAGGGCGCGGCGGCGCTGCGCCAGGCCGTGCTCGAAGCCGCCGTGCAGTGCTACGCGGTCGAGGGGCGTTACCCCGAAAGCCTCGAACGCCTCGAACGCGAATACGGCGTGCAGATCAACCACGACCGCTACATCGTAACCTACGATGTTTTTGCCACCAACCAGCTGCCCGATGTGCAGGTATTGCAGAAGGAGTAGGTAAACCGTGTACACACATGCGCCCCGACAAAAAGACCCCGCGGCCGCCTGCGCGCTGGCGCTGTTCGGCCTGCTGCTGGGCTGCATGCTGGCGCTGTCCGCCTTCGGCGCGCAGGTCTACCGCGCGCTTACCGCCGCACAGGCGCGCAACAACGCCAGCCGTGCCGCGCTCAGCTATGTCAGCGCCCGCCTGCGCGCGGCGGATACGGCCGGGGCCGTGGCGCTCGGCGCAGGCCCCGAAGGCCCGGCCCTGCTGCTGCGGGAGGAGGGCTACGAGACCCGCATCTATCTCTATGAGGGCTGCCTGGTCGAGGAATACGCCGCGGCGGGCAGCGCTCTGGCGCCGCAAAACGCGCAGATCATCGCCCGCACCGGGTCGTTTTCGGCGGCGGCCGCAGGCGGCCTGTACACGGTCACGACCGATGCAGGCGTCGTGCAGGTCTGCCTGCACAGCGGGGAGGGGAGCGCATGAACCGGCACAGGAACCGCGCTTTTGCGGTCGAAACATTGCTGCTGACCTTGTTTTTCCTGCTGGCGCTGGCGCTGCTTGTGCAGCTGTTCGGCGCGGCGCAGGCGATGGGGCGGCAGGCCCGGCAGGAGACCGACGCCGCGCTTTTGCTGCAAAACGCCTCGGCGCAGCTGCATGCCGGGGCGGACCCCTGGGCGCAGGCGATGGCCGCCGCCGCGCAGACCGGCGCGCCGCAGACAGCCGAAGCCGCCTTTGCCGCCGACGGCACGCCCGCCCCGGCCGGCGCCGCCAATGCCTACACCGTGCGCATCGCCTTCACGCCCGCGCCGCAGCCGGCCGGAACGCTGCTGCAGGCGCAGGTCGATGTCCTTACCCCGGCCGGGGACCGCCTGGCCGGGTTGACCACCGCCCACTACCTGCCTGCGCCGTAAAGAAAGGGGAGACAGCATGGAACGCCAACACCGCCCGGTGCGCAGCGGCGCGCTGACGCTGCTGTTCACCGCCGTACTGCTATGCCTGGCCGTGCTGGGGGTGCTCTCGCTGGCCACGGCGCGGGCCGACCTGGCCCGCGCGCGCCGCAGCCTGGAACATCTTGCAACCGAAGCCGCCGCCGAACAGGCGGGCCAGGCGTGGCTGGCGGCCGTCGACGCCGCCGGGCGCGCGGGCGCGCCGCTGCCCGAAGCCACAACGCGGACGGCGGACGGCGCCGCGGCGGAGCTGCCGCTGGAAAACGGCGCAACGCTCCGCCTGGCCGCCGCGCCGGGGGAAGGCGGCTGGCGTTTTACCCGCTGGCAGCTCGACGCCCCGTGGCAGCCGGATACTTCCCTCCATGTCTGGGACGGCCTGTAAAACAGAAAGGAGAACGCTATGGAAGTCAGACAGATGCTGCAGCAGGCGCTTGACTGCGGCGCTTCGGACATTTTCATCATCGCCGGCCTGCCGCTGACCTACAAGGTCAACGGCCGCCAGCGGCGCTGCGGCGAGCGCCTGATGCCCGCCGATACCGAAGCCGCCCTGCGCGCGATCTACGCGCTGGCCGGGCGCGACGCGGCCCGCCTGCGCCAGAGCGATGCCGACGATGATTTCTCCTTCGCCATCCCGCAGATGGGCCGCTTCCGCGCCAATGTGCTGCACCAGCGCGGCACGCTGGCGGCCGTGCTGCGCGTGATCCGCTTCGGCCTGCCCGACCCGGCCGCCCTCGGCATCCCGCCGCAGGTGCTGGACATTGCGCGCGCACGCAAGGGCCTTGTGCTTGTCACCGGCCCGGCGGGCAACGGCAAATCGACGACGCTGGCCTGCCTGATCGACAGGATCAACCGCGAGCGCGAAGCCCACATCATCACAATGGAGGACCCCATCGAATACATCCACCGGCACGACCGCAGCATCGTCACCCAGCGGGAGATCGGCAGCGATTCTCCCAGCTATGTCAGCGCCCTGCGCAGCGCCCTGCGTGAAAGCCCGGACGTGATCCTGCTGGGCGAGATGCGCGACCTTGAGACCACCGAAGTCGCAATGACCGCCGCCGAGACCGGGCAGCTGCTGTTCTCCACGCTGCACACCACTGGCGCGGCCAACACGATCGACCGCATTGTTGATGTGTTTCCGGCCGGCCAGCAGGCCCAGGTGCGCATCCAGCTTTCCATGGTGCTGCAGGCGGTCGTCAGCCAGCAGCTCGTGCCCACGGTGGACGGCGGCCAGACCGCCGTGTTCGAGGTGATGAAATCGAACACAGCCATCCGCAACCTGATCCGCGAAGCCAAGACCCACCAGCTTGACGCCGCCATCCAGGCGGGCGCGGCCGAAGGCATGTGCACGATGGACGACAGCCTGTGCCGCCTGTATGCGGCCGGGCGCATCAGCCAGGATACCGCCCTGACCTACTGCCTGCGCTACGACTCGACCCGCCGCAAGCTCGAAGCGCTGGCACGGCTGTAAAAGCGTGCAGAAAGGGGGAAACTTCCGTGTCGGAACTACTGCAAAAAACCGTCCAAAACATCGCGCGCATCGCGCGCACGCTGGCCCGCTGGCTGCTCATGGCGGCCGTGATCGGTGGGCTGTGCGGGGCGGTGGGCACCGCTTTCCATCTCGCGGTCGATAAAGCCACCGAGCTGCGCGGCACGCATACATGGTTCCTCTACCTGCTGCCGCTTGCGGGCCTTGCCATCGTCGCGCTGTATAAACTCACCGGGACCGAAGGCATGAACACCGACGACGTCATCGACGCCGTGCAGGACGGCAAGCCGGTGGCCCTGCTGCTGCTCCCGGCCATCTTCATCGGCACCGTGCTCACGCACCTCACCGGCGGCAGCGCCGGGCGCGAGGGCGCGGCGCTGCAGATGGGCGGCGACATCGGCTGGCAGACCGGCAAACTGCTGCGCCTGAGCGAGCACAGCTGCCGCACGGCCACGCTGTGCGGCATGGCGGCGTTTTTCACGGCGCTGTTCGGCACGCCGCTGGCGGCCACGCTGTTCGCCATGATGGTGGTCAATGTCGGCCTCGTGTTTTACGCCACCTTCCTGCCTGCGCTGGCGTCCTCGCTGGTGGCGTATGCCATCTCGCTCGCGCTGGGCGTGCCGCCCACGCGCTATACCGTTGCCGCGCCGGGGTGGGATCTGTTCACGGCGGCGCGCACGGCCGGGCTGGGGCTGGCCTGCGCGCTGGTCACGCTGCTGTTCTGCGGCGTGATGCACCTGGCCCACCGCCTTCTGGCAAAATACCTGCCCAACCCGTGGCTGCGCGCGCTGGCGGGCGGCGTTGCCGTCATTGCGCTCACACTGCTGTGCGGCTCCATGCGCTACAACGGCGCGGGCGGCGATGTCATTGCGCAGGCGGTCGAACAGGGGCAGGCCCTGCCGCTGGACTTTCTGTTCAAGATCCTCTTCACGGCCCTCACGCTCGGCGCCGGGTACAAGGGCGGCGAGGTCGTGCCCAGCTTCTTTGTCGGCGCAACGTTTGGCTGCGTGGCTGCGCCGCTGCTCGGCCTGCCGGCCGGTTTCGGCGCGGCGCTGGGGCTGGCGGCCGTGTTCTGCGGCGCAACCAACTGCCTGGTGCCGTCCATCGTGCTGGCGGTCGAGCTGTTCGGCGCGCCGGGGCTTTTGTATTACGCCATCGCCTGCGGCATCAGCTATGCTCTGTCCGGTTATACCGGGCTGTACAGCCACCAGACTTTCCTGACCGACAAGCTCATGCCGGAATACCGCGCCGAGATCCACCCCCACCATGCCCGCGCGCCGCAGCCCGGCGCGCCAGGGGAGAGCGGGGAACACCAGGCGCCGTGAGCGCCCGCGTCAAAAAAGCAAAGGGATTGCAAAAACTGCTCGCCGCCGTAAAACCGCTCTCCCGGCGTCCGGGCAAAGAAAAAGCAGGAAACCGTTCCATGATTTCCTGCTCGGTGGTGCCGCCGGTGGGCGGCTGGTATTCAGTTTTGAAAGTTCGGGTCAGGGTGGCCCGATGAGCATATTGTTTTTTATTGTATTGCTTCTACGATTTGAGCCAGTGCGTTGTAATCAACAAAGTCTACCTTTGAATTAAATGTTTCTATCATTGCTCTTACTTCGGCATTTTTCTTTTCTTCTGGAAGCTTTTTTGCTTTATTATACAGGAGTGTCATCATAGTTTTATGTTTGAAATTCAATCTCTGATAATCAATTCCACCTCTCAAATGGAAAATAGTTGTGTTGTCCATAAATCGGTTGGGAAGTTGTTTGCTTATGGACTGTCTTATGTTATGTACATTTTCTTTGTCGGTCACATCAGCTAATCCCACGGTAACAATGATTAACTTTGTGTTTTCTTGTAGTGCCTTGATAGTTGTTTTCAAACCTTTAACGCCGCCCGCATACAAGCCGCCAAAATGTATTACTAAATCATATCCTGATAGTGTTTTTACTTCTTCATAGCTTATACAAGGTAAATGGGTTATTTCAGAAAATTTTTCCGCATATCGCTTAGTCGTTCCATATTGACTGCCATAAACAATTATTTTTTCCATATTCATCTTCTCCATAAATTAGGATTTGTTACTGCATCATCAGTGATAGTTCTATTTCATCTTCGTCCGCTGCTCCAGTCTCTGTAAAGCCTCTGCTCTTATACAAATTTAGTGCCTGGATATTATCCTTGTTACAGGTTAAAGTTACTCGATTTGAAGAGCCAAAAGGTTTATCCTTGATATAATCAAGCACACAATCCAGTGCACTTTTACCATAGCCCCGTCTTTGATTCGATTCGTCAATCATCATATGCCATATATCGTATTCAGGGATATCATAATCGTAAATCACCATAACATAGCCAACCATAATGTCGTCTTCATATATTCCCAAAGGCTGACATTGATCCCTATAAACATAAGCCTGTGCGAGACTGCGAATCGGATGTGAAACAAAGCGTTCTTGTTCTGGTGCGAGTTTCAGATTAAATGCGTCAATAAAGTTTTCTTCTGTAATTTTTCTAAGATGAATCATAAATTCCTCCATAAATTGTCCTGACTTAATCGATAAGTTGATCTTGTGTGAACATCTATAAGGAACAAAGGATTGCATCCAAAACAAATAAAAAGCCGTGGCTAATTAAACCACGGCAAAAAATCTACAAAATACTATTACGATGCAACCGAGGTCCTCAAAAGATATTCACATTTCATATTAACCTTGTTATTTCCCATAATTGAGCACCTCGCTTTCTATCTGGTCTTGCATGATTATAACACCGAGCATCAATAATGTCAACAACAGTCCCTCCTTATTATTTGGTCAGAAAGTAGCTGGTTTCTATAAAACTTACTGAACGGAGACAGTTTGCAAAGCAAGGTGTTTCCGCCCAGCAAGTCCACAAAGGGGCGGCTGGCGGCAGCCAGCGCAGGGGAAGTGCAGGCCATGGCCAGCTCGTCTTTTGAAAAAAACATCTTCATTCTGCGCCCTCCGCTCTGTGTCGTTTCCGGCCAATGCTTTTTCCATATCATGGGTCTTTCCGTTCGCAGTAAATTCAGCCTGCAATCCCCGGCGAATCCCTGCATTTCAAGGGCGGGGAGGGGTCATCAACGGATTCCTTATGAAACCGCGCCATAGTAAGCGGGTACCTCGCCGTTCAGCAGCAGGCTGGCCACCGGGATGCGCGTGCCGACCGGCGCGGTGCTGCTCTTGCCGTCCAGCACCATGTTGATCGTCACCTGCAGCACCAGCGTCACGCTGTAGCGTGTGCGGTTCACGGCCAGCGCCTCGGCGTCCTCCTCCATCCAGCCCTCCACATAGCCGTGCGGCTGCAGCTGCAGCGTCCACTCCGGCCCCAGCCCGCCCAGGCTGGTCCAGCCGCTCAGGCTGCCCAGCGGGAAGCGCCACTCCCGCTCCGGCAGCGCGGCCAACGCCTGCTGCACAGCCGCCACCAGCGCCGCCCGCGCGGCGTTCAGCGCGCCCGCGTCCGCCTGCACGGCGGTCAGCGTGCCGTCCGGCCCATAGGCCAGCGTATACAGTTCTTCGTACCGTTCCGGGGTGCGCTGCATCTCGGCGTTCACGGCCTCATTCATCGCCTGCACCACAATGGCGCGGCACTCATACTCGGCCAGTTCTTCCAGCCGCGGTTTGACCTCGGTCTCCACCACGAACAGATACGCCCCCGCCGCCAGCGCCGCCAGCCCCAGCGCCCACCGCGCCAGCCGCCGCCTGCGCGGCGTCGGCAGTTTGTTGCGCCGCACGCCACCACCCCCTTTAGCCTGCGGCCCATCCTATGCCGCACCGGCGCGCTTTGCCCGCCCAAACCGCAAAAACGACCGCTTTTTTGCAAAAAAGCTTGACAACGCCCCGCCGCTTTGCTATACTATACTCTGTTGCCGAACGGCAGCAAACCTGTGGGGGTGTAGCTCACCTGGGAGAGCGCTTGAATGGCATTCAAGAGGTAAGGGGTTCGATCCCCCTCATCTCCACCACAAACCAGCAACAAAAGTCCGTGCCCATTGGGCACGGACTTTTGTTGTGTTATGGGGATTTTGGCGCGGGCGCGGTTGCAGGACCGCCGCCTCCCGCTTCGCCTGTACACCGGTGCCGCCGCAATGGTGAACGGCTGCCCTGGCTGTGTCGCGGGGACGGCCAACCGTCCCCGCGAATGCGGCGGAAGCTGTTATTCAAGGCGCGGACAGGCGACTTCCGTATGGTCATGGCGCACTGCATATACAGGCGCTTGAACGGATCAACTGGTGCTATAAAAAATTGCAAACAACAAAACAGGTGTTTGGTTGTATAAAGCGGGCTTGCCTATATGGAACCTCCCGCGTCAGACCCTTGAAAGGGCGCTGTTTGCGCCGCCCGTTTTCCGAATAGATACGACAAAAAGACCGGCCGGGCGCATTTTCCCGGCCGGTTTTGTTCATTCTGACGATTTGCACAGCTTTCTTGCTAATCGGGTTGAATTATCATTTTTATTGCGCTATAATAGCAGTATATTTGGGCTATCTGTGCGAACCTTTCTCAGATGCCCAAAATTGTCCGCCAAGGCGCAACAACAAAATACTGGTTTTGTTGTAAAGAGAGGGGTGGGGCCTGTGCTGGGATGGTTTGTGCATAACCGCGCCGCGGTTGCCGCTGCGGCTAAACGGGCGAGGCTTTCCGCCGCGGGCGTCCGCTCTCCTGATGACCCGCACAGCATGGCGTGGGCGCTGCTTGGCGGTAATGCTGCATCCCCAATGCCCCTGGGCGAAGTGATCGTCCGGGGGATTTTGCCTACACCGAAATACACCGCCATGGCGTTGCGCTGCGGCAGCAGCCCGGTTAACCGCGGGCGGCGCGCGGCCTGCCAAAACCAGAAAACAGAGCACTACCGCCTGGCCCCGCGGCGCATCCGGCTGCCCGAACAGATCGGGCCGCCGTGGCGGCGCCCCGGCAACCGGAAACACCGCTGCGCGCTGGCGCGGGAACACCTGCGCAAATATGACGACCTGGCGATCGCTGCCAAGGACAAGGCTCCTACCAACTTGAGTGCAGCGCAGAGGGAGAAGCTCCGTGAGTTTGCATACGCGCAAAAATAAAAGAAGAACAAATTCCTGCATCCCTGTAAGAAGAGCGAGAGGAAAGATTTATATGCCCGAGGTTATAGAAACAATTGACCAGGCAGAGCTGTCAGAAAAGTTGAAAGAGTTCATGCAGGCCCATCGCATCCATCTGACAGCCGGCCAGCAGAGGTATCTGCATATCAAGCGGGCTACAGATGCCGTGCTATCCGGCCTGGCGCTTTTGGTGCTGCTCATTCCGTTGGGGTTGGTGGTGATTTTGCAAAAACTCAGCAGCCCCCACGAGCCGGCCGTTTTCCGCCAGCAGCGGGTGGGCCGCGGCGGCAAGCTGTTCACAATGTACAAATTCCGCACCATGAAAACGTCGGCGCCGCAATATGCTTCGACCAAAGAATTTGCGGATGCTGAGCAATACATATCCAAGCTCGGGCACATCCTGCGCAGCACCAGTATTGATGAATTACCGCAACTGTACAACGTACTGCGCGGCGACATGAGCCTCATCGGCCCCCGCCCGCTGATCCCGCAGGAGGACGAAGTCCACTAGCAGGCCACCTGAGAGAACAAAATGGATATTTCCAGATGATATTAAGCTGGAAAGGTGCTGACGGTAAACGGAAAAGCAAATCCATCAGCACCGGACTTGCCGTAAAGGGCAATAAAAAACGGGCTGAAGCAATGCTGCTCAAGACCCGAAAAGAATTTAACCCCGAAAATCTGCTGGAAAACGCAGATACAGCAGTATAACTCGGTGGTTGCCGGACTTCATAATTATTACCGTCTGGCAACCCGTGTCAGCGAGGACTTTCCTAATCTGGCGCAAGGGCTAAAAAAGCAAATGTCAAACAGACTACGTGGCTTGACCCGAAACGGGAAACTGGAACGTGGCTTCATAAAGGAACGATATGGGAAAAGCAAACAGTTAAGGTTTTTGAATGGACACCCGCTCATTCCGATTGGGTACGTTCAGACACGGGACGCTCAGCACAAGAAGAAAACTGTCAACCGGTACACGCCGGAAGGACGGGCAGAAATCCATAAAAATCTCGGTGTAAACACCGATATGCTACACTACGAAGGTGGAGTTGAGGTGGAGTTGAGATATTTTTTAGGTGGAGTTGGCATTTTTACAAAGTAAAATCAGTGTACTCTCTCCGCATCAGGCATAAAAAGAGCAGGAAATCTGTTTTCAAGATTTCCTGCTGGATGGTGCCGCCGATAGGCGGCTGCTATTCAGTTTTGAAAGTTCGGGTCAAAGTGGTCTGAAAATAGAATATTTTACAACTCAAAAATCCTATCTCAAATCAAAAAGAACGCTTTCGTAGTCCTTTACGAAATACTTTATATTTGTTCGCCCTTTCTGAATAATTGTATGGCCTTCTGCTTCCAGCTTTTCCTTTTGTGCTTCTATACCGCCGGGATATTTTGCATTCAATTCCCCATTTGCCTTTAAGGTTCGCCAATACGGGGTTTCATCTTCGGAACGCTGGTAACTCGCCCATGCTGCAATAGATACAAAAATCCCGGCTGTGATAGGCTCTGTGAAATCCGCCCCATTCAGTTCAGCAAAATATTCACGGATTTTTCCGACAGTGATTACTTTGCCATAAGGAATTAGTTTCATCACCTTGTCATAGTCGATTGGTGGGGCAAAGTACATTCTGCTTCCGCCATATTTCTCAATGCTTTTCTGGTCGGTAATGGTCTGAAATTTAGGCATATCCTTGCTATCGTGTAGCATGGCATTAAAATCCTTTTTATCTTCGTTCGCCATCTCTCAACACCTCCTGCCTTAATTATAGTGGAGCAAACCATTCCATGCAATGAGACGGTTTGAAAATGGTCTTCAAAAACTTGTAACTACGACTGGATTTGAAAAAGCGTGCCAGACTGGTATAACTGACAGCACAAGATATTCCTGAATAGTAAGCAATACATTTCCTTTCAGCGCAGAAACGCCGTAAACTTCACACCGTTTTCCGTATTAACCATGTTGTGGATGATTTCATGGTGATCCAGAATGGTCTTGGTGATATACAGCCCCAGGCCGCTGCCGCCGCTGTTCCGATTCCGGGATTTGTCCACCCGATAGAATGGAGTGAAGATACGCTCCAAATCTTCCTCGGCAATGTGGACGCCGGTATTCTCCACGGAAAACACCTCGTC
>ERZ1643251.3201-NODE-3201-length-15499-cov-25.201049_pt1 | contig 15499 bp, 11 predicted proteins | sample MGYA00579261_ERZ1643251 | MGnify/ENA primary metagenome ERZ1643251 (study PRJEB29033, sample SAMEA4952267) | chicken gut metagenome | biome: Broiler Chicken; feature: Gastrointestinal Tract; material: Caecum | place: Ireland | collected 2018 | study: Broiler...
GGCGGTAGCGGTTGCGCAGGGCGATGGCGACGGCTTTTTTCGCCTCGTCCTGCCCCACGATATGTTTATTGAGTTCGTTTACGATCTGTTTGGGAGAAAGATCCATGCTTGTTCCTCCATTGATTCAAAATTGCTGCCCTATGTTTGGAAAGAAGATGCGAGCAAGACAAGGAGCGCGAGGAAAACTTGAGGGAGCTTACTAAACCGTAAGTGACCGAAAGTTGCCGCAGCGCGACACCGTATTGCGACGCATATTCTTTTCAAACCGTTTCGCAGATGATATGGTCGTTCGTATAGACGCAGATCTCACTTGCGATCTTGAGCGCCTTTCTTGCGATCTCCTCGGCGGAAAAATCGGTGTTCTGCGCAAGGGCGCGCGCCGCAGCAAGGGCATAGTTGCCACCCGAGCCGATGGCGCAGATGCCCTCGTCGGGTTCGATGACTTCGCCCGTGCCGGACAGGATGAGGAGCGTATCCTTATCCGCCGTGATCATCATGGCGTCGAGCTTTCTTCCGATCTTATCGCTCCGCCAAAGGTCTGCAAGCTCCACCGCCGAGCGCATGAGATTGCCCGCAAACTTGTTGAGCATCCCTTCAAAGCGCTCCGAGAGCGAGAAGGCGTCCGTCACCGAGCCCGCAAAGCCCAAAATGACCTTGCCGCCGTAGATGCGGCGCACCTTGATAGCCGTATTCTTGAACACGACCGATTCGCCGAGGGTGACCTGTCCGTCCCCCGCGATCGCCGTGACGCCGTCCCGTTTGACGGCGCAGATGGTCGTTCCGCGAAATTCCATTTATCTTCCTCCTTCGCCATAGATCGTCGCCTTGAAGCGTTCGATCTCTTCGAGCGCAAGCGCGCCGAGGCGTCTCTTCTTTTCCTTTTTGTCGCGCACACAAACGCTCTGCCTGAGGATGCCGTAATTGGCGTTCATGGGCTGAAAGTCCTTGTTTTCCGTGGAGATATAGCGGGCGAGCGCCCCCGAAACGCAGGTATCTTCGGGCGCTTCGCTTATTCTTCCGTGCAGCCTGTTCCAGATGTGGATGCCGACGAACAGCCCGCTCATCGCGCTCTCGACATACCCTTCAACGCCCGTGATCTGCCCCGCAAAAAAGAGGTCGGGGTCGCTCTTGAGCGAAAAATCGTTACTTAAAAGCCTGTCCGCGGGGAGATAGGTGTTGCGGTGCATGACGCCGTAGCGTTCGAACTCCGCATGCGCGAGGGCGGGGATGAGCGAAAACACCCGCTTCTGTTCGCCGAATTTGAGATTGGTCTGGCAGCCGACGAGGTTATAGCTCGTGCCCGCCTCGTTCTCCTTGCGCAGCTGCAATACGGCATAGGGGCGAGCACCGCTCTCATCCGCAAGCCCCACGGGCTTGAAGGTACCGAAGCGGAGCGTATCCTTCCCGCGGGATGCCATCACTTCGAGGGGCATACAGCCTTCGAAGATCTCCCCTTTCTCGAAATCGTGCAAGGTAGCCCGTTCGGCGGAAGTGAGCGCCTCCACAAAGGCATCATACTCTTCCTTTGTGAGCGGGCAGTTGATGTAATCGCCCGTGCCCTTCCCGTACCGATCGCCCGTGAAAGTGCGGTCAAGATCGATGCTGTCCGCCGCGACGATGGGCGCGGAAGCGTCGTAAAAGTGCAGCGACGCGCCGAGTTTTTCTTCGATGTCTTTGTAGAGCGCCCCGCCCGTCAGCGGGCCCGTTGCGATGACGCCTGTTTCCGGCAGCGACGTCACTTCCTCGCAGACGATATGGATGTGCGGGCAAGCGCGCAGTTTTTCCGTGATATAGGCGGAAAATTTCTCCCTGTCGACGGCGAGCGCCCCGCCCGCAGGCACCCGCGAAACTTCCGCCGCCGCCATCGTGAGCGAGCCCAACCGCCGCATCTCCTCTTTCAAGAGCCCGCAGGCGTTGCCCCAGACATCGTCGCTCTTCAAGGAATTAGAGCAGACGAGCTCGCCGAAGTTTGCGCTCTCGTGCGCGGGGGTGAACTTTTGCGGCTTCATGTCGACAAGTTCGACTTCGACGCCGCGGCTGCCGAGATAATACGCCGCTTCGCTCCCCGCAAGCCCCGCGCCGATGATGCGGATCATGCGTTCCCCTCAGCCGCTTTGGGAGCGTCGGGCGCCTTGCCTTCGGACGCCTTTTCGGGCTGAGGCGGACGGTAAGAGCAGTCCTTATTGCTGCATTTCAGAACGCCCTTCTTGGTCTTGACGATCGCCTCGCCGCAGAGCGGGCACTTTTCGCCCGTGGGTTCGTCCCAGCTCATGAATTTGCAGGAAGGATACCCGCTGCACCCGTAGTAGAGCCGCCCCGAACGGGTATAGAGCACCTTTGCGGGCTTGCCGCAGACGGGGCAGGTGCCTTCGAGCTTTTCTTCCCGCTTCTTCTCTTCGCCGTACGGGAGCGTCGACTTGCACTTGGGGTAGTTGGGGCAGGCGAGAAACTTGCCGAAGCGGCCGTTCCGCACGATCATCATCGCGCCGCACTTAGGACAGGGCGTATCGGAGACGGGCGCCATATCTTCGGAGATGATATTCGAACAGGCGGGGTAGTTGGAGCAGGCGAGGAACTTGCCGTACTTGCCCGTCTTGCGCACCATGGGATGCCCGCACTTTTCGCAGAGGATATCCGTCATCTCGTCGCCGTCCGTCGAGGCATAGCGGAGCTTTTCCGCAAAGGGCGGGTAAAAGGCGGAGATGATCTCGTGCCAGTCCTTGCCGCCCTCCTCGATGTCGTCGAGCTTTTCCTCCATGTCCGCCGTGAAGCCGACGTCCATGATGTCGGTAAAGTACTTGCACAGCATGTCGGTGATGCGGTATGCGATGTCGGTGGGCACCATGTACTTGCCCTCTTTGGTCACATACTTGCGCTTGTTGAGGACGGAGATGATGGAAGCGTACGTCGAAGGGCGGCCGATGCCCTTATCTTCCATCGCTTTGACGAGGGAAGCGTCCGTATACCTTACCGGGGGCTTGGTGAACTTCTGCTCGGGCTTTATCCCGAGCGCGTCGAGCGCGTCCCCTTCGGTAAGTGGGGGCAGAAGTTTGCCGCTGCCCTCCTCTTCCTCCTCCTTCTTCGCCTCCTGATAGACGGCGGTGAAGCCCGCAAATTTCAGGCTTTTTCCCGTCGCCTTGAAGGAATAGCCGCTGTTGTCGATGACGATCTGCATCGCGTCATACAGCGCTTCCGCCATCTGCGAGGCGATGAAGCGTTCGTAGATGAGCTTATAGACCTGGTAATGCTTTTTATCGAGCATCTTTTTGGCGCGCTCGGGGGTGAGCGTCACGTCGATGGGACGGATAGCTTCGTGCGCGTCCTGCGCCCCCTTCTTGGAAGCGTAATGATTGGGCTTTGCAGGACAGTAGTCCTTGCCGAAGCGCTCCTCGATATAGGAAAGCGCCGCCGCCTGCGCTTCGTCGGAAACGCGCGTCGAGTCGGTACGGATATAGGTGACGAAGGCGATATGCCCCTCCCCTTCGACGTCCATACCCTCGTAGAGGTGCTGCGCCATGAGCATGGTCTCGGGCGCGGTGTAGCCGAGCTTGTTGGAAGCGTCCTGCTGCAAGGTGCTCGTCGTGAAGGGCGCGGGAGCGTGCGAGCGCGCCACGCTCTTCTTGACGGAAGAGACGGTATAATCGCCCGCCGCAAGCGCCCCGAGCACGGCGTCCGCCTGCTCCTTGCTGCCCACTTTGAACTTTTTATTGTTGAACTTTTCGAGCGCCGCCTTGAAGGGGGAGAATTTCTTCTCCTTGTCCTGCAATTCTGCGGTGATCGTCCAGTATTCTTCGGGTTTGAACGCTTGGATCTCGCGCTCGCGGTCGACGACGAGCCTCAGCGCCACCGACTGCACGCGCCCCGCCGAAAGCCCGCTCTGCAATTTGTTGTTGAGGAGCGGCGAGAGCTTATAGCCCACGAGGCGGTCAAGCACGCGGCGCGCCTGCTGCGCGTCCACGAGGTTATAGTTGATCTTCCGCGGGTGCTCCAACGCCTTCGTGACGGCTTTGGGGGAAATTTCGTTGAATTCGATGCGGTTCTCGCCGTTCCCGTCCAGCCCCAGCACCGTCTGCAAGTGCCAGGAGATCGCCTCGCCCTCGCGGTCGGGGTCGGTCGCGAGATAGACGCGGTCGGCCTTTTTCGCCTCGTCCATGAGGCGTTTTACGGTATCTTCCTTGCCCGCCGAAACGACGTAGCGCGGCTCGAAATTCTTTTCGACGGCAACGCCCAGCGTCTTTTGAGGCAGATCGCGGATGTGTCCGCCCGAAGCGTCCACGCGATACTTCCCCTTGAGATATTTGGAAATGGTCTTCGCCTTGGAAGGCGACTCTACGATGATGAGATCCATAAAAGCTCCTTAAAGCCCCGCGCTCAGCGCGCAAGGGAATAGCGGTTCCCGCCCGCCTTGACGGCGAGCCCTTTGAGTTCGAGCGAAGAAAGCACTGCCGCCGCCTCAAAAATTTTCATTCCCGCACGCTCCGCCAGAACGGACGAGTGCAATTCTCCCCCTTCGCGCAGAACTTCATACACGCGCCGCTCTTCGGGGGTGAGGGAAGGCCCCTTTTCTTCCGTCCTCTCCTCCTGCTTTTGCGTTTCGAAGCCGTAAAAGGAGAGGATGTCCTCCGCCTCCGTCACGAGGGAAGCGCCCTTTTTCAGAAGGTCGATGCAGCCCGCGCCGCGCGTCTCGTTGGGGCGGTAGGGAAGCGCGAACACGTCGCGGCCGAATTCCGCCGCGCAGTTCGCCGTGATGAGCGCGCCGCTCCTTGCTCCTGCCGAGAGGACGAGCACGCCCTCCGAAAGGCCCGCAAGCAGGCGGTTGCGCTCGTGAAAGCTGTACTTTTTCACGCCCTCGTCGGGCGGGTACTCACTGAGGAGCAGCCCGCTCTTTGCGATCCGATCTTTGAGCCCCGCATGCGAGGCGGGATAACAGCCAAAGATGCCGCAGGGCAGCACCGAGATGAGGTTCTTGAAAGGGAGCGCGCCCGAGATGGCGGCGCTGTCTCCCCCTTCCGCCAGCCCCGTGACGATACAGAAGCGGGAGGCGAGCTCCCCTGCGATCGCTTTGCCGAGGCTCTCCGCCCACGGCGGCGTCACGCGCGAGCCGACGATGCAGAATTTACGCTTGGTGAGAAGGGAACGGTCGCCCTTCCCGTATAACAAAAGGGGCGGAGAGGCGATGTTTTTGAGCGCTTCGGGGTAATCCTCGTCGAGCGCGGTGATGGGAAAACAGTTCTCCCGTTCCAGCCGTTTTACAAGCTGCGAAGCCGCCGCAAAGCGCGCGTCTCTCTCTTTATATAACCGCGCCTTGGGGGAATTTATCACGGTCGGCGCAATTTTTTCGTATTCTTCGAGAAGACGGGCGGGAGAAGCGGCTGCGCGCAGCAGGGCGGCGCACTCGCGCTTTTCAAGCTCCGTGCACCCGCAAAGCCATACGATCCCCAACTCTTCCCGCGTCATCTTTGCCTCCTTTATTTTTATCCCAAAAGACCCGCCGATGCGATTTTTGCAGGAATCTTTTCACTCCCTCCGTCTCGCTACACCCAACTCTTTCTCACACGGGTGAAGAGAACTGCCGTTGTCGAACCCTTGCATTTTATAATGAGGCGACTCCCTCAGTCTCGCTGCGCTCGACAGCTCCCCCAAACTCACCCAAAAAAATTCTACGTCTTTTTTTGGGGACCCCGTGGGAGGAGCCAAGGAGGATGCGGTTCCCCGCACTGCTCCTAAAACCTCTTCCGCGAGGAGGGTTTCCCTCCGCCTCGTCGCAGCGGAGCAAATTCCGCAAGCCGCTCGTATGATTCGCGGCTTTGCTTTGATGCTCGCTGCTCCTCTTCCCAAAAAACTCGCTGACGCGACTTTTTCGGGAGCCCTTTTCTCTAAATCTCCTTCTGCAAGCAAGGTTGCCTTGCGCAGCAGGACTCAATTTGTACCCGCAGGGCATACACCCTATGCTTAGGGCTTAGTGCTCTTAGAGTGACATCTACATTCGCGGGCGATCACGAAGCTTAAAATCGCGACAGCTCCTTCTCGCGCGGTAGAGACCGCGCTCGGTCAGGAAACGGCGCGCACAATGCGCCGTTTCCAAGCTCGAAAGCGGTCAAAGCCCCACCGGGGCTTTGCCAAGAAAGCGCTTTCTCGCCCCTCACGACTTTTTTGTGCTCACACAAAAAAGTGTGAATTAAAAATCACTGAGCCGAGCAGTGTTCCCCTGCGCTGGCTCCCCCAATTCGCCCTATGCTTAGGGCTTAGTGCTCTTAGAGTGACATCTACATTCGCGGGCGATCACGAAGCTTAAAATCGCGACAGCTCCTTCTCGCGCGGTAGAGACCGCGCTCGGTCAGGAAACGGCGCGCACAATGCGCCGTTTCCAAGCTCGAAAGCGGTCAAAGCCCCACCGGGGCTTTGCCAAGAAAGCGCTTTCTCGCCCCTCACGACTTTTTTGTGCTCGCACAAAAAAGTGTGAACTAAAAATCACTGAGCCGAGCAGGGTTTCCCTGCGCTGGCTCCCCCAATTTGCGCCATACTTGGCGCTTAGTATCCAATAAGGACAAAACAGTGGGCGGGCGATAAAGCGAATTAAATGCCATAGCCCGCTCCTCGTTGATTTTTAGCTTGCTAAAAATCAACGAAATGATATCCGGTACGACACCGCCTCGAACATATGGCGGGGCATGATCTCCTCGCTCCGGTCGAGATCGGCGATGGTGCGCGCCACCTTGATGATGCGCGCCCTTGCCCGCGCCGAGAGCTGCATGCGCTCGAACGCGTCGCGCAGAATGCGGTCGCACTCGGGCGAAAGAGCGCAGTATTCCCTCAGTTCCCGCTCCCCCATCTCCGCATTGGTGTGGAGAGCGCTTTCCTCGAAGCGGTTGCTCTGGATGCGCCTTGCCCCGTTCACGCGCTCGCGGACGCAGGCGGAACTTTCCTGCGCCTCGTCTGCCGTGAGATCGTCGTAGGCGATAGCGTCCACCTCCACCTGCAGATCGATACGGTCGAGGAGCGGGCCCGAGACCTTGCGGCGGTAATTCCTGATCTCCGCGGGCGTGCAGGTGCAGGTGAGCTTTTCCGACCCGTAGTTGCCGCAGGGGCAAGGGTTCATGCTCGCACAGAGCATGAAGCGCGCGGGATAGGTGCAGCTGCCGCCCGAGCGGGAGATGGTGATCTTGCCGTCCTCGAGAGGCTGGCGCAGCGCTTCGAGCGTCGAGCGCTTGTATTCGGGCAACTCGTCCAAAAAGAGCACGCCGCCGTGCGCGAGGGAAATTTCGCCGGGATGCACCACGCGGTTGCCGCCGCCACACATCGAGACGGTCGTCGCCGTATGGTGCGGCGTGCGGAAAGGGCGCTCCGTGACGATGCCCTCCTCCCCCAAAATGCCCGCGACGGAGTGGATCTTGGTGATCTCGAGCGCTTCGTCAAAGGAAAGGTCGGGCATGATGGTGGGGATACAGCGGGCGATCATCGTCTTGCCCGTGCCGGGCGGACCGACGAGCAGAAGGTTATGCCCGCCCGCGACGGCGATCTCCACCGCGCGCCGCGCCATGGGCTGACCTTTGACGAATTTTAAATCGGAAGAGCTCTCTCCCCTCCCCCCGGGCACATATTTTACGGGCTTGACGGGAGCGGGACGTTCGGCGCCGACGAGAAATTTGACGACGTCCGTGAGCGAAGAGAAAGGATAGACGGTAACGCCGTCCAAAAAGCGCGCCTCGCCCGCGTTCTCCGCAGGGATGACGAAGGTAGTGAACCCGCGCGCCTTGGCGGAGATGAGGATGGGCAGGAGCCCCCTTACGGGGCGCAGGCTGCCGTCGAGGGAGAGTTCGCCCAAAAACACCGTGCCGTCAAGCTCCGTCCCCACGAGCTGTTCGCTCGCTTTCAGAAGGCCGACCGCAACGGCAAGATCGAAGGAAGCGCCCTCCTTTTTGAGGTCAGCGGGAGCAAAATTGACGGTGACTTTGACGACGGGAAAGCAAAACCCGCTGTTTTTGAGGGCGGAGCGCACGCGCTCCTTGGATTCCTTGACGGCGGCGTCGGGAAGCCCCACCATCTCGAAGGCGGGCACGCCCTTGTTGACGTCCGTCTCCACCGTGACGGGCACGCCCTCGAGCCCCGTCAGCGCAAAACAAGTCACATGCGAGATCATCTTCGCTCCCCCTTTTTCTTGCGTATTTCCGCAGAATCTCTGCGGGTGATGTCCTCTCTTCCCGGCAACCGGTTTTTCTTTCGGGAAAAGCAACTGCGTAAAGTGCAATAAACATCCACCGGCATAGCCGGTGGTTTTTCATTTTCGGGCTGTAAGCCCTCATATTACTGGCAGCGCGCAAGTCGCGCCTGTGACGACCTGGCAGTCATGCATTTGTTACTTGTTACCCGTAAACGGGTCGTCCAGATCGTCTATGCTCATCTGGCTTGATTCTTTATCTTGTTTCAATTGCGTTGCGATGTACTCTTTGATCGCTTTGGCGTTCTTCCCTACCGTGTCAACATAGTAGCCCCGGCACCAGAATTGTCTGTTCCTGTACTTGAACTTCATGCTTCCCCATTTTTGGTAGATCATCAGGCTGCTCTTCCCCCTCAGAAATCCCATGAATCCCGAAACACTCATCTTGGGCGGGATCGCTAACAGCATATGGATATGATCGGGGCATACTTCGGCTTCTATGATCCCCACGCCCTTCCACCGGCATAATTCCCGAAGTATTGCCCCGATCTCCAACCGCTTTTCTTCATAGAACACTTTTCTGCGATATTTCGGCGCAAACACCACATGATACTTGCAATTCCATTTCGTATGTGCTAAACTTCTTACGTCATCCATCCGGATGTCCTCCTTTTGATTTCTTTCGTTGCAACTGCCAGGTCGCAACTCCATTTTATCAAAAGGAGTTTTTTATTGCAAGTTTCATCGCTAAAGCTCTTTGTTACCCGCGGACTATCCGCGGGTTTTAGTTGCCAAAAAGAACGAAACGCGGGCGCGTTCCGTTCTTTGAAAGCATCATTCAGGCAAAGAGCGCCGTCTGCAGCCCTGCGGGAAGGGGCACCGAGAAGGTGAACGGGATGAGCAGCACGAACGAGAGGATGAGAAGCGCCAGCAGCACCCACATCACGGCTTTTGCCGCTTTGCCGCCTTCGGCAAGGACCTTATCGCCCGCGAAGCCGCCGAGTGCAAACAGGAAAACAAGCGCCGCCAGCGAGAAGCCGAACGCCCCGCCTCCGAAGAAGGAACAGACGAGCGACAGCACGAGCCCCGCTGCCGCAATGACGAGCGCGCGAAGAACGTTCTTTCCGCTCTCCTTTTTGGAGAGGAGGAACCACACGAGCGCCACGATGCATGCAACGACCGCAACGATCGCGGTGAAGGCGCCTGCGACGGTCACGGCGTAGAGCTCGCCCGTGCCCGCAAAGATGGTGTGGAGCGCCCAGCTCTGCGCATAAGAAGTCGCGTTTGCTCCCGCAAAGCCGCCCGCAAACAGCTTCCATGCGACGGCGAACACGCCCATCGGGGCGGCAGGATCGCCGAACACGCGCACATAGGGAAGGTAGGCGGGGATGACGGCGAGCAGGGAAAGAAGCAGCGTGCCGACGAGGAAGACGACCGTAAAGGATGCGATCGCCGCGCGATCCTTAAAGCGGTACTCCGCCTCGACGCGCTGTTTGGGAGGAAGCGCGGGGACGCTTTCCTCTTCCGCGGTCTCAACAGGCTCCGGCGCTTCCTCCGCCTTGGCAAGGTAGTATTCCTTCGCCTTTTTCTGGCGCACCATGCCTGCCGCGAAGAGCGCGACGACCCCGAGCATGGGGATCGTCCAAACGCCGTTGACGCAGATCGCAAGCGCACCGAAGAGCGCGCTCAGGATGACGGGGGAAGCCCCCTTGAGATCGGCAGTCTTCATGCCCTTTGCATAGAACTTGTGGCAGAAATAGACGGATGCCGTAAAGAAGAACACGCCGAGCATGAGGGGAGTCCCCAAATGCCCTGCCGCAAAGAAGGCGGCGGAAAGCGCATAGAGCGCGGCAAAGATGAAGCCCGCGCGTTCGCTCTTGGAAAGATCGCGCACGAACAGGTACCCCACAACGAGCACGCCGAAGGCGGCAAGGAAGGGGAAAAACCTGAGGCCGAAGGGGCTCATGCCGAAGATGAGCGTGCCGAGGGCGAGGATATCCGTTCCCAGCGCGCTATAGACGGTATCGGCAAGGTAAGTATCGCCCGTCACATAGGAGCCGCCCGCGCGCATCTCCCGGATGGTCATCAAAGAATACGCCTCTTCTTCGGAAAAGCTGTCGAAGGAAGAAGATGTGAGCGAGGGAAGATGCTGACTGTCGAGAACGGCGGATGCGCGTTCGAGCGCCTCTGCCTTGCTCTCCCCTTCCGCACGGCGGATGACGGAAGCATCGTCGAGTTCGGTGTCAAGCAAAATATCCTCCCGCTCTTCCTCGGGAAGGCTGTTGGTTTCCGCGACAAAGAGCACCTCGTTGATGCACACGCTTCCGCCCCGTACAGCAAAATAATAATAGGGATACGAACGCAAACGCCAACCATCCGAAGCGATCTCCGTCACATCAAACACTAACCAGTTGTATGCAACGTTTGCCACCGCTTCCGTCTCTTCGGTCGCTGCCGAGTATACGGAGGGGATCGCCATGGGATATGTGAGGTCGTAGATCAAATCGGACTTGGAGCCGCGGCCAATGCGAAGCTCTACGCTCTCGCCCGCAGAAAGGTATACCGCACCCACATTGACGAGCACTTTTTTGACGTAAACATTACCGACGTTAATGGATGCATCGAGCCCTTCGGGCAGCATAACGTGAACCATGATGCTAGGTTCCTTGGCATCCCCTTCCTGCTTTGCGGTGAGGACAAAGGAATCGCCCGTCGAGATGACGCTGCCCAGCGTCCCCAGCCCGATGGCGAGGAACGCGAGCGCCAAGATGAGAAAGGCGCGGAAATACTTGGTAGCGTTTTTCCAAAAATTCTTCTTCATAAATGCTTTCCTTGACTGATAGCGAATATTGCCGTTTCCTATTCTAACCGATTAGGAAAGAATTGTAAACGGTTTTTCGCAGATTTTTCAAAAAAACAGCGGCGCCGTCGGCGCCGCCTTCCGTTCGATGCTTGTTCAGATGTCTTCCTTGACCTTGGCTGCCTTGCCGGTACGGCCGCGGAGATAGTAAAGCTTTGCCCTTCTCACCTTGCCCGCACGGACAACGGTGACATAGGCGACCTTGGGGGAGTGCAGGGGGAAGCAGCGCTCCACACCGACGCCGAAGGAAAGACGGCGCACCGTGAAGCTCTCGCGGATGCCCCCGTGCTTCTTGGCGATGACGACGCCCTCAAAGTTCTGGATCCTTTCCTTGCCGCCCTCGATGATGCGGTAGCCCACCTTGACGGTGTCGCCGACGTTGAACCGGGGCACGTTCTCTTTGAGCCCCTCGCGCTCGATCGCTTCAATGAGACCTTTCATAGATATAACCTCCATTCGATCACGAAACGTTCATTCCCGGTTTGGTATTTGCCCCGAAATAGAAGGGCCGCGGCAGCGGAACGCCCGAAGTCACCTGATGATTATACCCGAAACCCACACAAAAATCAACTGTTTTTATGCATTTTTCCGCACTTTTTCCGCGTTTTTACGCTCTGTTTTGCGAAACTCCGCACTCATCCGCCCGTCTTTGGGGGCGCATACACGTCTTTTCTTACCCGCGTGCGGGAGATGAGCTCCCCGCCCTCTCCATAGACGCAAAGGAAACTTTCGCTCACGAACCCCTCCTTCCCCTCTTCGCCTTCGGGGAGAGGCAAAGAGGCAAGAACGGTGCTCTCCGCGCGGTACAAAAGCCCGTCCGGCGCGCCGTAGAGGCGCACGGTGAGCGCGCCCTGCCCGCAAGAAGCCTCGATCCTCACGGGCGAAGAGCGGGCGTTCAGGAGTTTTAGATCGCTCCACTTGCTCACCATCGCATCGAGGGAGGGCGGGAGATAGGAAACGGGCAGGGAATGGGGATGACTCTCTACAATACGCAGCCCCCCTTCGAGCGCGGCATGAAAGAGGGTGCTGCTCACCTGGCAGACGCCGCCGCCCGTTCCCAAGACGTATTCTCCGCGCTCGATGACGGGCGCCTCCGCAAACCCGTTTTCTTCGGTGCGCTCCCCCACCGCCGCATTGAAGGAAAAGCGTTCGCGGGGGGAAAGCACGATACCCGAGATGCGCTCCGCCGCAAGACGAATGTTGTGCGCACGGCCAAAATTCTCCTCGCTGAAATACGTCGTACAGGAGGAGAGCAGCGCTTCTTCCTCAAAAGAAGACGCCTCCCCTTCCGCCCGCGCGGAACGGGGCGGGGCAAAAAAAGCAAAAGCGCTCCAAACAAGGAGCGCAGCCGCCGAACACAAGAATGATAACTTCCGAAGCCCTCTCAAATGCCCACCCCGCGCGAGCGCAGGGCTTTCAGCAGCCGTTCGTCGGGCTCGAAGGCGGGCATGCCCACAGCGTGGACGCCGTCCTCCATGTGAAAGTCCGACCCGCCGCTTATCATCAGCCCGTGCGCCTCGGCATAGGCAGAATACGCCTGCGTCTCCTCCTCAGTATGCGTCGTATAGGCGCACTCTATCCCGTCCAGCCCGAGGCGAACAAGGCGGTCGAGGAGGGCGCGCTTTTCTTGCTCCCCCAAACGGATGCGGCCGGGATGGGCGAGCATGGCGATGCCGCCCGTGGCGTGGATAATTTCGATCGCGTCTTCGGGCGAAGGGCGGCAGAGCGCGGAATAGGCGGGCTTGCCGCGGTCGAAGAGCTCCAAATAGAGCTTTCCCGCCATCTCACGGTACGCATCCCCTTCCGTTGCTCCCAATGCCCGAGCAAAGGCGCGCACGACATGCATGGTGTGAAGGGGCGCATCGGGGCGGGCGCGAAGCGCAAGCGCGCCTTCAAGCGACACATTGAGCCCGAGCGCTGCGTTCGCCTTTTTGATCATGTCCTCCGAGCGGACGAGGGCACCTTCTTTCCGCTCTTTTAAAAAGCGGAAATACACTTCTCCCCGTTCACAGCCATAGCCGAGGATATGCACTTTGACGTCTTCATAAGCGGAAACTTCCCAGCCTGGAACGCAGCAGATGCCGAGCTCCTTCGCAGCGGTCACTGCCTCAAAGACCCCTTCCATGCTGTCGTGGTCGGTCAGAGAAAAGATGGAAAGCCCCGCCTCTTTGCACTTTGAGGCAATTTCCGCGGGCGCATATTTGCCGTCCGAGCAGAGGGAATGCAGGTGAAGGTCGGCCCTCATGATACGATCTTCCCCCCGTGGATGCGGATCTTGTTGGTCTCTTTGCCGTATAAAACGCGCTCGGCGTGCGTGCAGGTGATGATGCATTGCAGCCCTTCGGTGCGGGCGACGAGCTTTTTCCTTCTCGGCAGGTCGAGCTCGCTCATCACGTCGTCGAGGACGAGCACGGGCGGCTCCCCCGCAAGGCGGGTGAAAATTTCCACTTCGGCAAGTTTTAAGGAAAGCGCCGCCGTGCGCGCCTGCCCCTGCGAGGCAAAGGCGCGGGCGTCCGCCCCGCCGATCGCGATCTTGACGTCGTCGCGGTGCGGTCCCACCGTCGTAAAGCCCAGCCTTAAATCTCGCTCGTTGGCGGCGGAGAGCTCCTTCCTAAGCTCTTCCGCGATCGCCTCCTCCCCCTCGGGATAGTCCGCGTCGAAGGAGAGCGAAAGCTCTTCCGCCCCCTCGGTGAGGAATGCATGCGCCTCGGCGGCGAGGGGGGAAAGTTCTTTCAGATACGCCGCGCGGTGGCGCACGATGACGGCGGCATAGCGGGCAAGCTGTTCGTCCCATACGGGGAGGGTATCGAGGACGAGGGAAACGTCGCGGTTCTTTAAGAGGTTGTTGCGCTGGTCTAATATTTTATTATAGCGCAGAAGCGCCTGCGCGTACGGACGGGAAGTCTGCGAAATGGAAAGATTTAAAAAGCGGCGGCGTTCGTCGGGGCCGTCCTGGATGAGGCGCAGCTCCCCCGGGGAAAAGAACACGCTGTTGATGTTGCCCAAAAAATCGGCGCTTTTATTGACCTTGACGCCGTTGACGCGCAGTTCGCGCTTGTTTTCGAAGATGTCCGCTTCCAAAGAGAGGGTGCCGAAGCGGCTCTCCCCCTCGGCGCGGAGGGAAGCGCAGCTCTCCCCGCGGCGGATGAGCTGGCGGTCGTGGCGGATGCGGAGCGAAGAACCCGTGCACAGGTAAAAGACCGCTTCGGCGCAGTTGGTCTTGCCCTGCGCGTTGCGGCCCGTGAGGACGTTGAGCCCGTCCGCAAAGGCGAACGTCTCGTCTTCGTAGTTCCTGAAATTGTGGAGGGTGAGTTTTTTTATGCGCATGCGGGGAACTTTCTCTTGAAAAACACTTTTCTTTCGGCGGAAGTTGTATTATAATTGGATATGATTGGCTTTTCTATCCCTATTATAACAAAACGGCGAAAAAAGGAAAAGCGTTTCAGAGGAAAAAATGGCGGAAATCACCCAATTGGAAGTTATGTGGAACCAGATCGAGGAGCGGGCGAAACAGCTGTTTACGCCCATCTCTTTCAGCGCGTTCATCGAGCCGCTCGTCCCCCGCGACATCGTCAACCGCAAGATCGTGCTCAAAGCGGAGACCGACCTTGTGGCGAGCGTCATCACGACGAGCCACGCCGAAAAACTGCGCGAGGCCGTCTCCACGTCCGATACGGGGCTTTCCGACTTCATCATCGTCGTTGACGGGAGCGAGACTTACACCCTCAACGAGATGCCCGACGCCCTCGAAGAGACGACCGTCACTTTGGATAAGCGCTTCACCTTCGATTCCTTCGTCGTGGGGCCTTCCAACAAGTTCGTCTATGCGGCGGCAAAGTCGGTCGCGGAAGCGCCCGGCGAAAACTTCAACCCCCTCTACATCTACGGCGGCACGGGGCTCGGGAAGACCCACCTCATGCAGGCAATCGCCAACGAGATCGCCGAAAAGAAGCCCTCCCTCCATGTCATCTACACGACGAGCGAGAAGTTCCTCAACGAGTATGTGGACAGCATGTATAGTAAGCGCGGCGCGGGACGGGACAGCGAATCGCGCTTTCGCAACCGCTACCGCAATGTAGACGTGCTCATCATCGACGACATCCAATTCTGGGCGAACAAGCACGGCGTGCAGGAAGCATTCTTCCACACCTTCAACGAACTCTTCTCGCAGCACAAGCAGATCGTCATTTCTTCCGACTGCCCCGCAAAGGAGCTGACGACGCTCGAAGAGCGCCTTCGGACGCGCTTTGAAGGGGGGCTCATCGCCGACATCCAGCCGCCCGATCTCGAAATGAAGATCGCCATTTTAAAGCGCAAAGCACTCGAAAAGAAGTACGTCATCCCCGACGACGTACTCTCCTTCCTCGTGAGGAATACCGACAACAACGTGCGCACCCTCGAAGGGCGGCTCAATACCGTCATCTTTGCGAGCAAGCTGCACGAAGAGCCCATCAGCTTAAAACTCGCCTCCCTCGCCCTTC
>ERZ1643251.3202-NODE-3202-length-15498-cov-16.525869_pt1 | contig 15498 bp, 14 predicted proteins | sample MGYA00579261_ERZ1643251 | MGnify/ENA primary metagenome ERZ1643251 (study PRJEB29033, sample SAMEA4952267) | chicken gut metagenome | biome: Broiler Chicken; feature: Gastrointestinal Tract; material: Caecum | place: Ireland | collected 2018 | study: Broiler...
TCAGGGGAGAGTGGAAGCCGCCGCGCACCTTCAGGGGCACGCCGCGGCCACCGGCTGCCTTGACGTCGGCCAAAAAGGCCTTGAGCTCGTCGGCAAAGCCCGCCACGGTCACCTGGCCGGGGCAGTTATAGTTCACCGGCCAGACATGTTCATAGGGCGCGGCCAGCGCCTCCACCTGCTCGTTGGGAAGCTTCAGAACGGCGGCCATGGCGCTGTCCACCGCCTCGGCGGCCTTTTGCATGAGCTCCGCCCGGCGGCAAACCAGGGTGAAGGCGTCCTCCACACTGGCGGCGCCGGCGCAGGCAAGGGCGGCGATTTCGCCCAAAGAAAAACCGGCGGCAAAGTCGGCCTTGACGCCCAGTTCCTCCAGGGCAGCAGCCGCTCCCAGCTCCACAGCCAGCATACACGGCTGGGTGTTCACCGTCTCGGTGAGCGCCTCCAGGGTGCCGGAAAAGCACTGCTCCAAGGTGCCGGGACGGATGGCCTCGCAGCGATCCATCACAGCCTTGGCCGCGGGATAGGTTTCATAGAGAGACTGCCCCATGCCGGGGTGCTGGGCACCCTGGCCGGGGAAGACAAAGGCTATTTTACCCATTTCGTCGCTCCCATCAGCACCTGCTCGGCCTGGGCAAAGATCTCGCGGATGATTTCGGCGGCGGGCTGCTCACGGTTCACCATGCCGGCGATCTCACCAGCCAGGAAGCTGCCCCGCTGGACATCGCCCTCCTGGACAGCCAGGCGCAGCGCGCCCACGCCCATGGCCTCCAGCTCCTCGTCGGAGATCTGGGTGTACTCGGCCTTGGCATAGTTGCGGGAGAAGGGGGTCTTGAGGCTGCGCACCGGGTGACCCAGGCGCTTGCCGGTGGTGATGGTGCCAAGATCCGTGGCCTTGAGCACCTTCTCCTTATAGTTGGGATGGATAGAGCACTCATTGGCCACCAGGAAGCGGGTACCCAGCTGCACGCCCACAGCGCCCAGCATAAAGGCAGCGGCCACGCCGCGGCCGTCGCCGATGCCGCCCGCCGCGATGACCGGCAGATCCGTGGCGTCGCAGACCTGGGGCACCAGGGGCAGGGTGGCCAGCTCGCCGATGTGGCCGCCGCTCTCGCCGCCCTCGGCGATGACTGCCGTGGCGCCCACCCGGGTCATAAGCTTGGCCATGGAAACGCTGGCCACCACGGGGATGACCTTGATGCCCGCGTTCTTCCACAGCTCCATGTACTTCGAGGGGTTGCCGGCGCCGGTGGTGACCACGGCCACCTTCTCCTCGGCGATCACCTGCGCCACCTCGTCGGCGAAGGGGCTCATGAGCATGACGTTGACGCCGAAGGGCTTGTCCGTGAGCGAGCGGACAACCTGAATCTGCTCGCGGACAAAGCTTCCCGGCGCGTTGCCCGCGCCGATGATTCCCAGGCCGCCGCCTGCGGAAACGGCCGCGGCCAGCTTGCCGTCGGCCACCCAGGCCATACCGCCCTGGAAAATGGGGTACTCAATCCCCAGAAGATCGCAAATCGGTGTATGGATCATGGCTCAGCCCTGCTTGGACTCGATGAAGTCCACCAAATCGCCCACGGTCTCCACCTTCTGGTCAAGCTCGATCTCCATGCCCAGCTGATCCTCCAGATCCATGAGCATCTCCACGGTGTCCAGGGAGTCGATGCCCAGATCCTGGAAGGTGGTCTCGCGCTTGATTTCGGAAGCGTCGCAGTCGTTACGCTCGGCAATGAGATTGGCAATTGTTTCAAATACCATGATAGTTTCCTCCTATAATGCATGTGATTCTGCGCCTGGCGCAGGGGTGTTTGCGAATAAAAAACCGGGAAAGCCCAGTCATACAGGCTAAATTATAGCATCCAATCCAGGTGCTGTCAACAAAGCCCGCGGCTCCTTGCGGCATTTGGCCTTGTTTTTGGAAATGTCCTGAGATAATCGGAAATATTTGTTGGAAATTTGGATAATCTGTCTCAAACGCATGCCGCGCGCGCCCTGGAAATTCGGGCGCGCGCGGCAGGAAAAATTCACGCTTCCGGCAGAAGCTTCTCCGGCGTCTTCACGCAGGGAAGCACAATCTCCGCCTTAAATAGATCGCCGTCCACGGTGAGGCGGAACTCGCCGTGCTGGAGCTGGGTGAGGCTCTTGGCAATGTTGAGCCCCAGGCCGCTGCCCTCGCTGTGGCGGGCGGCGTCGCCGCGGACGAAGCGCTCCATGAGCTCGTCGGCGTCGATGTTGAGGGCGTCGCGGGAGATGTTCTTGACCGCGATGACCACCAGCTCTCCCCGGCGGAAGGCCGTGACATAGACCCGGGTGCCCGGCAGCGCATACTTCACCACGTTGCCAAGGAGGTTATCCAGCACCCGCCACAGGAGCCTGCCGTCGGCCATCACCGTGAGTCCCGGCTCCAGGGAGGTGACCGCCTCCAGTTTTTCGTTCTCCAGTCTCCCGCGGTACTCCTCCACCGCCTGGCTCACCAGCTCCGCCACACTGGTGGGTGCAAGGGACACCTGCATGTTGCCGGTGGACGCCTTGGACGCCTCCACCAGATCCTCCGTGAGCTTCTTAAGCCGTTTTGCCTGACGATCCAGCACCTCCAGGTAGTGCGCCTCCTCCTCGCTGGAGTGCGGCTTTTGCAGAAGATCCACATAGTTCACAATGGAGGTGAGGGGCGTCTTGATATCGTGGGAGACGTTGGTGATGAGCTCTGTTTTCAGCCGCTCGGACTTCATGCGCTGCTCCACAGCCTTGTTCATGCCTTCTGCAATGGCATTGAGGTTGTCGCCATGGCGCTTGAAGTCCCAGTAGAGCTTTTCGGTGTCCAGCTGAAAGCTCAAGTCCCCCGCCGCCAATTTGCTTCCGGCGTCCCGCAGCGCCAGCATCTGCCGCGCGCCGATGACCACCAGGAAGAGAAGGGCAAGATTGTAGAAGAGCAGCAAGAGGAACGGGATCGTATGATCCCAGCTGGTGAGGAAAATCACCATGAGCACCAGTTCCACAAACATGGCTGCCAGGACGGCCAGCGTCGCCCGGGGCGCCAGGGACATGGCACGAAGGGCATCCCGCAGCCACCTTCCCACCGCAATCGCGCCCCGCTTCAAAAGCCGGAGTATCCAGAGCAGGAGCCGCACCACCAGGAAGTTTTGCCAGAAATTCCCCGCCTTGATCCGGGTGGCCATGGTGCAGAAGAAGGTGATGAGCAGCATGGCGCCGCTGACAAAGATCACCGTGGTGCCGGCCAGGGAAAGTGTCGTTTCAAAATTTGCGCCATAGCGGCGGTTATAGAAGATCACATAGATGATCTCCGAAACCATGGCAGAGGCCACCAGTATCACGCCGATGGTGGCAGCCAGAATGAGATCCAGCGGAATCTTGTCAATCCAGCGCAGCGTCACCCCTTCCCTGCCCGGCCTGCGTCCCGCCTGGCAGAGGAGGAAGCTCACCGACACAATGAGCAGCAGCGCACACACGCCCAGCAGCACCGGCGCTGTGATGCGGTAGCTATAGAGGAAGTCAAACTTCCGCTGCCCCTGGGAGAAGGGATCCTGGGGATTATCCGGGATGATCCCCGGCAGCAGGCAGAGCATTTGCAGCGGCTCCTCCGGCGCGCCCTCCACAAAAATATCGTTCAGGGGATAATAGTCGGTGACATAGAGCCCTTCCAGGGCGCTGTCTTCCTCCCCAGGCGTCATGGGATAGTCCTCCCGATAGAGGTAGGGGTTTTCGGCAAAGCCTGCGGAAAGGTCAATGTCCAGCCCTTCCACATAAGCCGCCACCACCTTCCCCGTCTCCTCCTCCAGGAGGATGAAGCGGAAGCTGTTGTTTTCCAGCAGGATATTCCAGCGGCTGTAGTCCGGTGAGGTGAGATACCGGTAGGATACCGCTCTCGCCTGTTCCTGGGCAAGATAGTAGCAGTTATCGGTGGTCTGGTAGACAATGCCCGTGTCATAATAGCCGTCCGCCAGGCACCAGGCCGTGGTATAGCCCGCCAGGAAGCCGAAGGTCAGGCTGAGAAACGCAAGGAAAATAGCCAGCAGCTTCCACGGAAGGGCACTCAATCGGTATTTCATGGCAGCCCTCCTAGTCTCCTCTGCCCGTTGTGGCAAATTTATAGCCCTGCCCCCAGACCACCTTGATATACCGGGGCTCCGAGGGGTTGATCTCGATTTTTTCCCGCAGATGACGGATGTGCACGGCCACGGCGCTCTCAGAGCCCGTGCCCGTCTCGTTCCAAACGGCCTCATAGATCTTGGCCGAGGAAAAGACCTTGCCGGGATTTCGCATGAGCAGGCGCAAAATGCCGTACTCGCTGGGCGTGAGCGCCACGACCTCGCCGTCCACGGTGACGGTCTTCGCAGGGTCGTCCAAGGTCACAGCGCCGATGGTGATGACGTCCTCCGAGGCGTCCTGGCTGCCCAAAGCCGTATACCGCCGGAGCTGCGAGCGCACCCGCGCCAAAACCTCCATGGGATCGAAGGGCTTGGTGATATAGTCGTCGGCGCCGATGTTGAGGCCGAGGATTTTATCGCTCACCTCGCTCTTGGCCGTGAGCAGGATGATGGGCACGTTGCTCTCCTCGCGGATCTTCGCCGTGGCGGCAATGCCGTCCATGCCGGGCATCATAATATCCATCAAAATCAGCTGGATGTTTTCCTTGCGCACCACGTCTACCGCCTCCTGCCCCGTATAGGCGGTGAAAACCTGGTAGTCGCCGCCGGAGAGGTAAATCTTCAGCGCATCCACAATGTCCTTTTCATCGTCGCAGACCAAAATACGATACATATTTCTCCCTCCTGTTTTTCTTATTGTACCAGAGCCGCCTTTAAGATACCAGGGGCAGCGGGATTAAGATTTTTCTAAGGCCAACGTTTTTGCCACCGCACCTCCGGTCTCGGTGTAGGGGCGCATTTCATATGCGCCCGGGCAGGCACCTCCAAAATTGCCGCTGCCACGGGCGGATATTTAATCCGCCCCTACGGACAACCCCGCGACTTAATGCAAAAGCCTCCCCTTGGTGGCCAAGGGGAGGCGCATGTCAAAAGAGCCAGGCGGAGTTGGTGTCGGTGAGGAGGGTGGAGGTGCCGTAGAGATAGAGGAGCTCGTCGGCGCCGATCTCCTTGGCATAGCTCGAGACGCTCCCCCGGTAAAACCGCAGATCCAGAAGGTACACCGTCCGGTAGTTCTCCGAAAGGAAGGGCGCCACGGCGTGGGCGTAGGAATCCTTGATGACCAGAAGCGTGCCCTCCGGCGCATCCTGGTTGACAATCTTCGTCAACGTGTGGTTTCCATCCAGGTACACTGGGTATTTGTCCAATTCCTCCAGATGATCGCGGAAAAAGAAGCTGTCCGACGTGATGGGCTCCTCCCCCGCGTCGGTGATGGTGATTTGGGGCGTGAGCCCCAGATCCCAGAGCTCCACGGTATCGGGCTTGGTGAGAAAATAGCCGCTTCCCGACCAGGTGGTGCCATAGAAGCCGTCATAGCTTGTGACCTCGTAGTCCTCCCGGGGCGTCACCGTCTGTCCCCGGGCTTCCCGCCAGGCGGCGTAGAGGCTGTAGCAGCCGTAGGCCGTCAAATGGTGGTCGGTGCGGTAGAAAACCTGCCCCGATTGATCCGCTTTGGAAAGGGCGTCGCGGAGATCGTAGCTCTTCACCGCCGTGAGGGTCTTCTCCGCCGTTTCATAGAGAAGGTCGTCGGGATAGGCTCGGGCGCCCAGGGGCAGGAGCTCCCCCTTCATGGAGCCGGTGGAGGGCACCATCAGGAGGGAGGCCGGCAGGCCGGTGGACTTGGCAAAGCTGTCAAAGCGCTCCATGGTGGTGGTGAACAGCTCCAGATCCAGCGCCGTGGGGGCGTTGATGAGGTAGCCGTCCTTGGCATAGTAGATCTTCTCCACGGCATTGCGTCCGGTGAGAAGCTTCCAGTAGGCGTTGATGCCCACCAGGCCGTCCCGGCCGGGGAAGTGGTCGGCGAGATATTTTTCCAGATTGGTCTGCGCTGTGCCGTCCTCCAGGGTTTTCAGGGTAATTTCCGGCGTCTCTTGGAGATACCGCTTTTCCAGCACGGAGTAATCCTGCCGGGGCAGGGCAAAAAACAGCACGCCGCCCGCGAAAATCACCAGCAGGAACACTGCCGGGCAAAGCCAATTGATCCATTTTTTCATGGCCGCGCCTCCTTAAAACCGGAAATAGAGGAAGGGATTGTAGCTGCCGCTGGCCAGGCTCGCCGTGGAGAGCACCAGCGCCGCCAGACACAAAAGCGCCGCCGCTACCTGGGACGCGGGCATTTCCTTCCATTTTGTCCAGAGCTTGGCGCCCAGGGGTGTGGCGGCCACGGCGCCGGCGATGCCCAAAGGAAGCCAGCCCAGAAGCCACAGCCCCGCGTCGCCTGCCACCGGCGTGAAGAGCACCCGCAGGTACCGCCCCGCCGCCGGAAGATCCGCCGAGGCGAAGAACACCCAGCCGATGAGCACCAGGAGCGTGGTGTAGATCCAGCCCACCCAGGCGGGCAGACGCTTGAGATACCGCTGGAGCACGAGCTTCTCCAAGAGCAGGAGCACGCCGTAGTAAAAGCCCCAGAAGAGGAAGTTCCACCCGGCGCCGTGCCAGAAGCCGGTGAGCATCCAGACGATCATGAGGTTTCGCGCCATTTTGACCTTGCTGCACCGGCTGCCGCCCAGGGGGATATAGACATAGTCCCGGAACCAGCTGCTCAGGGAGATATGCCAGCGCCGCCAGAACTCGGTGATGCTCCGGGAGATGTAGGGATAGTTGAAGTTCACTAGAAAATCGAAGCCCAGCATGGCGCCAAGCCCCCTGGCCATGTCGGAATAGCCGCCGAAATCAAAGTAGATTTGCAGGGCGTAGGCCAGAATGCCGCACCAGGCCACCACCGTACCCGCGGCCATGGGATCCTTGGCCGCCTGCTCCCAGAGAAGGGCAAACTGGTTGGCCAGGAGCACCTTCTTGGCAAGGCCGATGGAGAACATCCGCACGCCCCAAGAGAAGGTGTCCACGGTGGTTTTGCGCTCCACCAGCTGCGCGGCCACATCGCTGTAGCGCACAATGGGACCTGCGATAAGCTGGGGGAACAGGGAGATATAGGCTGCGAATTCCACGAAGCTCCTGGTGGCCGGGCAGTCGTCGCGATAGACGTCCACCACATAGCTCATGGCCTGGAAGGTATAAAAGGAGATGCCGATGGGCAGCGCCACTGTGACTTCCGGGATCCACGAAAGGCCGGGAAGGAGCCGGAGGGTGGAAGTGAGAAGCCCCACGTACTTGAAAAAGCCCAGAAGCCCCAGGTTGACCACCACGTTGGCCACCAGCATCGCCCGGCGCTTGCCCGGGGTTGTGCTTCGCTGCAAAAGTAGCCCCGAGGCGTAGTTCACCACCACGGAGAAGAGCATCAAAAGGACATAGATGGGCTCTCCATAAGCGTAGAACACCAGGTTCATGAGAAGCAAAAAGCCGTTTCGCAGCCGGAGATACCGCGCCGGGATTAAGAAATATCCCAGCAGCACCGCCGGAAGGAAGAAAAAGAGAAAAGGAAGGCTGGAAAAGACCATGGTTGTTCCTCCGAGAAGAGATAGAAAACGGCAGAGGCGAGGCAAGATTGCCCGCCCCTGCCGTTTTATTTCTTGCGATTAGCCGACGTAGCTGGCATAGATGGCGGCAATGTCCGCCTGCTTGGGGGAGAGAATCAGGGAGACAAACCGGCCGTTCACCCGCACCTGGCAGCTCTGGGCGGCCTTATAGTTCTCGGCGTCGTAGCTCTGCGACTGCACCAGCACCTCGTCCAGACGGCTCTGGAGCTTCTCCTGGATGGTAGCCACGGCCTCGTCGCTCACCGCCTCCACCATAATCACTTCATCGGGGAAGGTACCGGCGGCCACGGTAAAGCTGGCAGACTGGGCAATCAGGCTGGGATCGATGCCGTAGAGGTTGTTGAGGGCGTCGGCGTCCAGGTTCAGCGGATCCGTGAGACCCAGCTGATCCACAATGGCCGTGCGCACGGCGGCCAGATCCACCTTGTTTTCCGCGGGCGGATCCACCATGAGCTCATCGTCCGACGGCTCCTCGGTGGTAGTCGTGGTGTCCTCGGGCTGCGTGTCCTCAGGCTCGGAAGTCTCGGGTTTGGAGTCCTCAGTTGTGGTATCCTCCGGGTCGGCTTCATCCGGCTCAGTATCGGGCTTCTCAGCTTCCGTGTCGGTCTTGTCGGTTTCTTCGTCCGACGGCTTCGTCACCTCGGGCTGATCCTCGGTGGTATCCGGCGTCTCCTGGACGGCGGAACTCTCCTCCTTGGTGTCCTCCGCATCGGGAGTTTCCTTGGCAGCACAGGCCGCCAGGCTCAGAACCATCATGGCTGCCAGGAGCCATGCAAGTATTTTTTTCATCATATTGGTTTCCTTCCTTTACTTGAGAGATTCAGGGGCATGGGTCTTGAGATACTCCACCCAAACCTTGCAGGCATCGTTGGTGAAGTGGATGCCCATGGAATTGTTGTCGCTGCAATAGGCGCTGTTGAGATAGCCGTTCTGATCCCGCACAGCCTCGGCCACGTTCACAAAGAACCAGCCGCGCTCTTCGCAGATGGACTTCATCTTGTCGTTATACTGCTGGATCTTATCGTTGTTGAGCTTGTCTGTGACGATGGTGCTGCTGGAGGCCATGGGCGTGGTGGATTCAATGATGATGCTCACCCCGGGGGACTTGGCGAGAATGCGATCAATGAGGGTGACCATATCCTTGGCGGCATAGTCCACGCCGTAGCTGATGTTATTGACGCCCAGCATGATATAGACCTTCTTCGCGCCAGTGGCTGCTACGCCGTCCTCCACCAACATCTTCTTGCCCTGGTAGGACGGGTGCACCGACTGGTCGCTCACCGCCCAGAGGGCATTGGTGGCGCTGAGGCTGCCGGCGCAGAGGAACTTGGCGTTGCCCAGCGCCTTGGTGGCGGCGCAGTAATACTGGAGCATCAGCGAGACGGAGTCGCCGATGAACACCGCGTCGTCAAAATAGCTGAGATCCACCGCCTCAGACTTCTCCACCAGGCCACAGGGCACAGCCTCATAGGAATTGTAAAGGCTATCGTAGGCGCCGTCGGCCAGGTTCACAGCGATGGTGCCTTCCGTGGCCGTGGACTGGGCGGCGTCCAGCAGGCGGCAGAGCACCGCCGCGCACTCCTGGCGGGAGATAAAGCCCTTGGGGCGGAAGTAGCCATTGTTGTAGCCGTTGACCAGGCCGCTCATCTGGCAGGCCGTGACGGCGCTTCTCGCGTACTGGCTCACATTGAGGGAGTCCACAAACTGCTCGGCGTCGGCCACGGTGGCAAGGGTAATGCCGTCGGCGCGGGCAAAGCGCACCAGCATGGCGCAGGCACTCTCCCGGGTGATGGTGCCGGAGGGATCAAAGGCAGTGGCGCTGACGCCCTTGATGACGCCGGATTCATAGCCCCAGAGCACCGCAGGATAATCTTCGCTGTCCTTGGAAACATCGGTAAAGGGCACGCTCTTGAGCGTCGCCGCCTTGCCGCCCAGGGCGCAGTGCATGGCGTAAAGCCCGGCTACAAACTCCAGGCGCGTCTCGTTGTCAGTAGGACGGAAGGCGCCGGAGCCGGTGAGAATCTCCGCTTGATTGAGCCGGCTGATGTAGCCATAACTCCATAACGTCTCCGGGACATCGTTATAGGGATTTTTCCACCCACTATTTCCGTTTTGCTTCGCCGAAACCGGCAAAATCAGCAAAATTGCCAGGCAAAAAGCCACTGCCCGCGTCACGAATTTTTTCATGTTTCCTCCCCCAAATCAATTAACATAATTCGTCGAAACTGTGGCTATTATATCGAACGCTCCAGCATAAGTCAAGGCTGCGCAGCCATTCTACCCTGCCAAAATTGAAGCTGCTTTTTTGTGGGATTCCCGTCGAATCATAAGACGCGGAACCGAGGCTCTCGGTTCCGCGTCCTGTAAAAAAACATCGCTGTGCGGGCGATCTCCCATCGACCCGAAGCCGCGCAGCGGCCTGGCGGCGGCATGAGGGCATGCCGCCCTACATCTTTTTATTTTTTGAGCTTGTTGGCCACCACATCGGTGAACAGGGCGGCAAACTGCTCGTAGGACATGGCGCCCAGGTCGCCCTCGGCGCGGTGACGCACCGACACGGTGCCGTTCTCCACGTCCCGGTCGCCCACCACCAGCATATAGGGCACCTTTTCCATCTGCGCCTCGCGGATCTTCTTGCCGATCTTCTCGTTGCGCTCGTCCACTTCCACCCGGCAGCCCAGCGCCTGGAGCTTCTCGCGGAGGCTGTAGGCATAGTCGTTGGCGCGGTCGGTGATGGTGAGGATGCGCACCTGCTCCGGCGCCATCCACGTGGGCAGCGCGCCGGCGTACTCTTCAATGAGGTAGGCCAGGGTGCGCTCGTAGCAGCCCATGGAAGTGCGGTGGATGATATAGGGCGTCTTCTTCTGGCCGTCGGCATCCACATACTCCATGCCGAACTGCTTGGCAAGCAGCATGTCGATCTGAATGGTGACCAGGGTGTCCTCCTTGCCGAAGACGTTCTTATACTGAATATCCAGCTTGGGGCCATAGAAGGCAGCCTCGTCGATGCCCACGGTGTAGTTCACATGGAGATCGTCGAGAATCTTGGCCATCAGGCTCTGCGCCTCTTCCCACTGCTCCGCCGTGCCCTCATACTTATTGTTGGGGTTGGCAGGATCCCACTGGGAGAAGCGGAAGGTGCACTTGTCGAGGAGACCCAGGGTGCCCAGGCAGTACTTCGCGAGGTCCAGGCAGCCGCGGAACTCATCCTCCAGCTGCTCGGGGCGGAGGATCAGGTGGCCTTCGGAGATGGTGAACTGGCGCACACGGATCAGGCCGTGCATCTCGCCGGAGTCCTCATTGCGGAAGAGGGTGGACGTCTCGCCCAGGCGCATGGGAAGATCCCGGTAGCTCCGGGCGCGGTTCAAAAACACCTGGTACTGGAAGGGGCAGGTCATGGGACGCAGGGCAAAGCACTCCTTGGTCTCATCGTCGGGATCGCCCAGGATGAACATGCCGTCGCGGTAGTGATCCCAGTGGCCGGAGATCTTATAGAGCTCGCGCTTGGCCATATAGGGCGTCTTGGTGAGCAGATAGCCCCGCTTGGCCTCCTCGTCCTCCACCCAGCGCTGGAGCACCTGGATGGTCTTGGCGCCCTTGGGCAGGAGAATGGGAAGACCCTGGCCGATGACGTCCACAGTGGTGAAGTACTCCAGCTCCCGACCCAGGCGGTTGTGGTCGCGCTTGAGCGCCTCAGCCTGCTGCTCCAAATAGGTGTCCAGCTCGTCCTTCTTCGGGAAAGCCACGCCGTAGATCCGCTGGAGCATCTTCCGGCTGCTGTCGCCGCGCCAATAGGCGCCGCAGCACTGGGTGAGCTTGATGGCGTTGCCCTTGATGCGGCCGGTGGAATCGAGGTGGGGGCCGGCGCACAGGTCGGTGAACTCGCCCTGGCGGTAGAAGGAGATGTGGGCATCGGCGGGAAGATCCTGGATGAGCTCCACCTTATAGGGCTCGCCCTGCTCCTCCATGTAGCGGATGGCCTCCTCCCGGGGCAGCTCGAAGCGCTCGAGCTTGAGCTTCTCCTTGCAGATCTTGCGCATCTCGGCCTCAATCTTCTCCAGATCCTCCTGGGTGAAGGTCTCGGCGCTGTCCAGGTCGTAGTAGAAGCCATTGTCAATGGCAGGTCCGATGGCCAGCTTGGTATCCGGCCACAGGCGCTTCACCGCCTGCGCCAGCACGTGGGAGCAGGTGTGCCAGTAGGTCTTGCGGTAGGCTTCGTTTTCAAAGGTATAGTTGTTTTCTTCACTCATGGCAATTGCCTCCTTTGATATTTGGGGCAGGTATGAAAAAATCCCACCCCTGAGAAGTTCAGGGGTGGGATAGAGTTCCTCTATTCCACGGTTCCACCCTGCTTGCAGCTCGCGCTGCCGCTCGATGCCTCTATAACGGGAGAACCCGGCGGGTCTTCTTTCGATCCGCAGCTCGGAGGTGGTAAGCGCCGCCTTTCCCACGGAGCACCTTGCAGCCTGGAGCGCTCCTCTCTTGGTGGTGGTTTGCGGTCTCATGTCCTCTTCATCGCCTGTTTCCATGCCAATATAGCACGTTTTTGTGAGGTTGTCAAATAAATTTCATTTTGTAATATTATGTGAACTATTTTGTAATATCTGACCAGATCTTGTGGCTGCCCCTTTGTATTTTTCAGAAGATATGGTGTATATTTCATCCGGTCATATTATTTGTAAACTTCAGAAAAGTTGTCGAAAAGCCTCATATAACGCCTCATGCTTGACTTTTTTTAATTTTTTGTTATAATCCATAGTAGTCGCAGCATATATTTATGCTGTTACGCATTTGTAAAGATTTGATACCATTCTCTGGATCACTTCCAGAGCCCCCCGATTTATCGTGAAAGGAGGTATCTCTGATGCGTAGTTTCCGGCAGACCGTTCTCACCAAAAGCAGCCGGGAAAAGCTGCTGCGCTGGGTTTCCCTGGCTCTGATGCTCGCCATCGCAGCGCTCTATTTCTCCCTGCCCGCCTTCGCCCAGAACAAGTATGTCATCACCGACGGCGACAATGTGATTGTCTGTATGTCCGCCAGCACCGATCCGCAGGTGGTCATCCGGGAGGCCGGGCTGGAACTGGGCGAATCAGACACCTATACCACACAAAAACAAGACGGGGTTTCGCAGATCAAGATTAACCGGGTTCAGATGGTCTCAGTCTATGAGGGCGGACAGATGTCCGTGGTCGGCTCCTACGGCGGCACCGTGGCCGACATTCTCGACGCGCTGGATCTCACCCTCTCGCCCAATGACGTCCTCTCCTGTTCCCTGGACACCGAAACCTACGACGGCATGGATATCCGCATTGTCCATACCGAAACCGATACCATCACCTATGAGGAGTCCCTCCCCTTTGAGACCAAGCGCTACGAAAGCGGCGCCCTGGCTCCCGGCGAGGAGGTCACCCTGGTGGAAGGTGCCGACGGCCTTTGCCGCTATACCGCCGAAGTGATCTATGAGGACGGCGAGGAGGTCAGCCGCAACATTCTCTCCCAGCACATCCTCTCCAATCCCACCGACGCCATCATCCTCCGCGGTGTGGATCGCTCGGTAAAGGAGCAGGAGTTCAGTGATCAGCCGAACTACTTCCCCGCCTCCACCACTCGTCCGTGGGAGGAGTCCGGCAGCAGCCAGCCCGCCGCCGGTGAAAGCCCCGTGATCCCAGGCACCGATCAGACCTACTCCACCCTGCTCTACTGCTCCGCTACGGCCTACACCTGCCAGGACAAGCATGGCGTCACCACGCCGGGCACCACCTTCTCCGGCACACCGGCACGAGTGGGCGCCATTGCGGTGGATCCCAATGTAATTCCCCTGGGCTCCAAGCTCTACATCGTCTCCGCCGACGGCGAATACCTCTACGGCTACTGCGTGGCCGAGGACACCGGCGGCGCCATCAAGGGCAACACCGTGGATCTCTACTATAATACATATGATGAGTGCATTCAGTTCGGCCGCAGGGACGTGCTGGTGTATGTGATCGAGTAAGCCCTCCGGGCGCGGCCAAAGCCGCGCCCGGTTTCCTTTTTCATCCACCCTTGACGGGGCGCGGCAGTTGATGGTACACTAGCGCCATGGAAACGACATTGCATCCGGTTTTAAGCGTCCGGCTCTTCAAGGAGGAGAAATGCTTTGGCCCCGGCATCGCGCAACTTCTGGAACGGGTGGAGGAGCACCATTCCCTGCGCGCCGCCGCCGCCTCCATGGACATGGCCTACTCCAAGGCCTGGACCATGGTGCGGCGGTGCGAGGGTGTGCTGGGGTTTTCGCTGCTCACCTCGGCCACCGGCGGCCGGGGCGGCGGCGGTGCAGCCCTCACCCAGGAGGCCAGAACGCTCCTCGCCTGCTACCACGACTACCGCGCCCAGCTGGAACACTATGCCCAGGCGCTTTTTGCGAAGACCTTTGCGCCCTTTTTGAAGGAGGATGGCCATGGACTATGAGCTCATCCGCTCCGGCCGTCGCACCCTGGCGCTGGAAATCACCCGGGAGGGCAGGGTGCTCCTGCGGGCGCCGTACCAGGCGAGCCAGCGGCAGATTGACGCCTTCTACGCCGCCCATCAAAGCTGGCTGGAGACGCACCTGGCACAGGTGCGCGCCCGTCTGGCCGCCCACCCCGAGCCGGACGAGGCCGAAATCCGCCGCCTGCGCGCCGACGCCCAGGCGCTGCTGCCGAAGCGGGTGGCGTGGTATGCCCGAAAGATGGGCGTCTCCCCCGCCGCCGTCACCATCACCGGCGCCAAGACTCGCTTCGGCTCGTGCAGTGCCCAGGGGCGGATTTCCTTCTCCTGGCGGCTCATGGACTATCCCCCGGAGGCCATCGACTATGTGGTGGTGCACGAGCTGGCACACCTGGTGCACCACAACCACTCCCCCGCTTTCTATGCCCTGGTGGAATCCGTTTTGCCCGACTACCGCGCCCGGGCTGCGCTGCTCAAGGTTTAGCCATGGAGTGGGTGGTCTATCTTCTCCGCTGCCGGGACGGCACGCTCTACACCGGCTGCACCAATAACCTCCCCCACCGCCTTTGTGCCCACAACGAAGGCAAGGGCGCCAAGTACACCCGCGCCCGCCGCCCGGTGGTGCTGGTCTACCAGGAAAGCTGCCAAGGCAGAAGCGAGGCATTGAAGCGGGAGGCTGCCATCAAGCGCCTACCCAAGGCGCAAAAGGAAGCGCTGGTGGCAGAAAGAAAAAAATAAAAATGGTACTTGCATTCTTGGCGCCCCTGTGCTATTATATTGGAGCTGAATACAGCAGCCCCAATAAATCCGGGTGTGGCGAAGTTTGGTATCGCGCTTGAATGGGGTTCAAGAGGCCCTGAGTTCGAATCTCAGCACTCGGACCAAAACCACCGAAAACTAGATGTTTTCGGTGGTTTTTCTTTTCAAAAAGTTCGGCGATATTTTGCAAAAATGGCCTAAAATTTTGGTCTATTGCTAATCTATGGCAAATTGGCAGCTGCCCGGATTGCGGCAGCTTTTGTTTTTCCTTGGGCAGTCTGCGTTCTATCGCTCTCTATTCCTATAGCCGACTGAAATTTCATTGGAGAAGTTGCCCACAATTCCAAACAGCGGCTGCATTTTCAATGCAATCTGGAAGACCATTCTCGGAAAGCTAATTGTATCCCCGCAAAAAGCAAAAAATTTCTAAATGGTATTGAAATGAGCTCTCCGTTTCGTGTAGAATGAGCATAAGTAGAAAGAAAAAAATGGAAATATAGGGTTAGACAAGAAACTCTGTTTCAAAAGGCTATTCCTTAGTCTTTCGAAAAGATATATGCCATGTAATACACAAAATTGAGGGAGTGATGATGTGAAGTTACGTATTTTTTTGGCATTCTTATTTCTTGGGCATCACCGCACAATTGTGTCTGCGGCCTTCGCCCAATCTTTTGCCCCAT
>ERZ1643251.3206-NODE-3206-length-15483-cov-5.774306_pt1 | contig 15483 bp, 5 predicted proteins | sample MGYA00579261_ERZ1643251 | MGnify/ENA primary metagenome ERZ1643251 (study PRJEB29033, sample SAMEA4952267) | chicken gut metagenome | biome: Broiler Chicken; feature: Gastrointestinal Tract; material: Caecum | place: Ireland | collected 2018 | study: Broiler...
CTTGCTGGATCGCCGTTTTCTCGTTTGAACTTCAGACAGAGGGTACGTATAAAGACACCTACTCTGTGACGGCGACGGCGAGCGTCTCGCGCGTCACAAAGGTGGTTGTCCCCGAGACGTATAACGGAAAGAAGGTCACGATCGTTGAGGGCTATGCGTTCAACAGAAGCGGAACGCTGCGCACCATCGAGATCCCCGACACCATCGAACTCATCTATTACAGCAACGCATTTGAGGGCTGCACCTCGCTCACGGAAGTCAATATTTACGAGACGGGGCATGCGGTTTCTCCCTTGTACAGCTCGCACGAGGGCGTTCTGTACTACACGAGCGAAGTTGCACAGGAGGGCAAGGAGCTTGCATATGTGCCGCAGGCGCGCACGGGACATTACACCATCCCTTCGGATGTGGCGTCCATCGGACAGAATGCCTTCACCAATACGCGCCTTGAGTCGGTCACCATTCCTGCCTCCGTCAGCAACATTGCGGCGATGGCGTTTGAAAACCACACTTCGATTTCCGCCATCTACTTTGACTTTGACGAGGGGGATGAGCTCATCATCGGCGAGAACGCCTTTGCGGGCTGCACGCAGCTCAGGACGCTCACCATTCCCGCGCGTTTCAAATCGTTCAATCCCGTCATCTTCGGCGACAGTTCCTCTATTGAGAGCATTCAGGTCGCGGACGATCACGAAACGTACAGCTCGGTGGACGGCATTCTGACCAACAAGGCAGGCGACACCATTGTGTATTGCCCCAAGACGCGCCGCGGTACGCTGCGCATTCCTGCGGGTATCACCAAGATCGCGGCAGGGGCGTTCGCAGACTGCTCCTCGCTGACGGCGATCATCATTCCCAACTTTGTAACGACCATCGAAGCGGGCGCCTTTGAAAACTGTGCCCGTCTGACAAAGGTCACGTTTGCAGGCGGCAATGCGCTCGGCAACGCGCTCACGGTGGGCGATGAGGCCTTTGCGGGCTGCACCAACCTTGCAAACGTCGTATTTGAAAACAACAGCAATGTCATTTCGCTGGGTTCGGGCGTCTTCTCGGGCAGCGAGCGTCTCACCTCCGTCACGCTTCCCAAGACGGTCGAAACGCTTGCGACGGGCGTGTTCTCGGGCTGCGTCAACCTGATGTATGTCAATGTGGAAGAGGGCAACCGGTCTTTCTCCGCACAGGACGGCGTACTGTTCGATGCGGGCAAGACGCGCATTATGTACTACTCGTCCAACCTGACGGCGACGTCCTATGTCCTTCCCGAGACGGTCAAGACCATCGATGCGGAAGTGTTCAGCGGCAATCTTGTGCTGCAGAGCGTCACCATCGGATCTCAGATCGAGACGATCGGCGAGCGTGCGTTCTATGGCTGCAGCAGTCTTAGCGAAGTCATCTTCGTCGGAACGGGTACGGCGCCCCTCACCATCGGGGACAGCGCGTTCGAGAACTGCCGTATGCTCCGCACATTTATCCTCAGGGAAACCTACGAATCCACGCAGAACACCTACGGATTCCCTGCAAACCTCAAGACGATCGGCGCAAGTGCATTCCAGGGAGCGTCGCTCCAGATGGTCAGCGCGAGCTTTGTCGTTCCCGAGGGACTGGAAGAGATCGGCGATAGTGCCTTCTCCGAAACTTCCATGGGAGGGTTCTCCGTTCCCGCGAGCCTGAAGCGGATCGGCGACAGTGCGTTTGAAAGAAGCGAGAGCCTCATGGAGCTCACCGTTGCGGAAAACAGTCAGCTTGAGTACATCGGCGAATCCGCATTCTACGGCACAATGCTGATGACGTTTGAAGTTCCCAAGTCGGTCACCTATATCGGAGACTATGCATTCTCGGGAACGAGCCTTAGGGAGTTCACGTTTGAAGAGGGGAGAACGGAGGAGATCTATCTCGGGATCGCGCTCTTCCGCAGCACGAAGCTTAAATCGATCACCTTCCCCGACAATGTGACAGGGTTCTATATTCCTCAAAACGGATATCTGTATACGACGATCGATTATGCGTTCTATCTGACGGATGTCAAAAATGTCCCTGAATCGGATATCTACGATTATGAAGGCGGCATCTTCTATGTCAAGGATGAGGACGGCGTCAGAGTCTCCATCGATCACGCCGTACTCAATGAAGTTGGCTATGTGATCCCCAACACGGTCACGCGCATCATGCCGCAGGCGTTCTATGCCTGTGACGGCGGAACGCTCACCTATGAGACGGGCGGAACGGAAGATCTTGTTCTCGACGCCGAGGCGTTCTACTCTTCCCGTCTTATTTCGGTCGAGCTTCCCGCAAGACTTGCAAAAATGGGCGAAGGCACTTTCCTGCAGGCACAGATCCGGAGCATCACGTTCGAGGATACGGATGAAAATCCCAGCCGCCTGACGGAAGTCCCCGACAGGGCATTCCAATATGCGGCACACATCACCTCCATCACCTTCCCGAGAAGTGTGAGGAGCATCGGCAACGATGTATTTTCTCCCAACTTCATGGACGGTACCTCTCTTGCCGAGATCAATCTCAACGAAGGCCTTGTCAGCATCGGCGACGGCGCCTTTGCGGATGATATGGACAACGGCCCGCTCATTACAGAGCTTGTCATTCCTTCGACAGTCAAGTCGATCGGCGCAAATGCGTTTGCAAATGCAAGAATGTTGACGAGCATCACGTTCGCAGGCGAGAGCCGGATCGAAGTCATCGGCACGGGCGCTTTCCGCTCCAGCGCGATCACGACGATCAAACTTCCCAAGACATTGGCAGGATCGGAGTATACGATCAACGACAACGATGAAGAAGTCCCGAACGGACAGCTCGCTTCTACTTTGTTCTACGGCTGCTCCAATCTCAAGACCGTTGTCTTTGAGGACGGATGCCCGCTCATCACTTCTTACGGAGGCTATGTCTTCAGCGGATGCATCGCCTATACCGATGTAACGTTCCCGATCAATGTCACTTCCATTGATCTGTGGGGAGAATCGACAGGGATCATCAAATCGATCGCCGTGCCCGCGGCGCTCGATGTCGAGTCCTTTGCCGCCCTTGTCCCTGCACTCACGGGACTTACGGCCTTCTCGCTTCCCGCAGAGTGTGATTATCTCTGGCAGGACGGTGCAGGCGGTGCAGTGTACGACAAACTGACCAAGAGCAAGCTTCTTTATTATCCTGTCTGCTCCGCGGCGGAAGCGTATACCGTACTTGAAAGCACCAAGTCGATCGGACAGTACGCGTTCTTTGAGAACAGAAGCCTCAAGTCGGTCGTGCTTCCCGAAGGACTGGAAACCATCGGACAATATGCGTTCGGCGTTTCTTCGACGACTTCGACCACCGCACTGGAGAGCATCACCATTCCTTCCACGGTCACGACGATCGGAATGAGCGCTTTCTACGGGGCAGACAATCTTAAAGAAGTGACCTTTGCAAAGCGTCCGGACGGAAGCTGTGCACTCACGAAAATCGAGAATATGGCGTTCCGCGAATGCACCGCGCTTGAAGAGATCGTCATTCCCGACAGCGTCACGACGCTCGGCATTACCACGGAAGTCAACTTCCAGGATGATCCCAACTATAGCGCATCGGTGTTCTACGGCTGCACGTCTTTAAGAAGCGTGACATTGCCCAACGGCGTTGCCGATCTTCAGAGCCAGACGTTCGGCGGATGCACGGCGCTTAAGACGGTCATCATCAATGACGGCAGCACCCTGCAGCGCATTGCGCCTTATGCCTTTGTGAATTGCGGGCTCACGGTGGTCGATCTCTCCAACGCAGACAGCCTGGTCATCATCGACGAATATTCCTTCTATATGAGCCCTGTTGAGGAGATCGTGTTCGGCACGGTCAACGAAATCAGCATCGGCAATTACGCCTTCTACGGCGCAAAGCTGACCGAACTCGTGCTTCCTTCCAACATCATTGCGATCGGAGACTATGCGTTCGGCAATGTTTCGACGCTCACGTCTGTGTCGCTTGCACAGGACAGCCGCCTTGAGACGATCGGAGCGGGCGCGTTCCGCGGAACCGCCGTTGAAGTGTTTGCGTTCGATCAGGCCGCAGGGCTTACGACGATCGGCGACTACGCCTTCTATGAGACGGCGCTTCAGGCGATCGTTCTGCCCGATACCGTCACCGATGTCGGCACGTATGCCTTCTACGGCTGTGCGGATGTCTCCGAGCTTGTTATGTCCAAGGCGATCGAGTCCATCGGCGACTACGCATTCAGCGGTCTTGACCGGATCACCGAAGTCACTATCTACGGCAACAACACCACGGTGGGGGACGGCGCATTTGAAAACTGCACCAGCCTTGAAAGCGTGACGCTGGAGAACGGCGTGGACAGCATCGGACCCTCCGCATTCGGCTTCACCGCGATCACCGAGGTCACACTGCCCGAGTCCGTTACATCCCTTGAGGGCAATCCTTTCACGGGATGCGAGCTGACCAGACTGGATATCCTTGCAGAAAATGCGGATATCGTATTCGACGCACTCAACAAGACGATGTACAACAGGGACAAGACGCTGCTCTACTACGTCTCGCCCACGTCCAGCGGGGAATACACTGTTTTGGATTCTGTTTCGGCGATTCTTCCCGGTGCATTTGCAGGCTCCGGAATCACGTCGATCACCATTCCGGACACCTTCACGACCATCCCCGCCGACGCCTTCAAGGCATGTGCCCGGCTTACAAGCTTCACGGTGGGCAAGAACATCACTTCCATCGGCAGCAGTGCGTTTGAGGGCTGCACCGGCCTTGCAACGCTTACCTTCGAGACGGGCGGCGTCAACCCGCTCATCATCGGCGAGCGAGCCTTCTACGGTACGTCGTCCCTGACGGAAGTTGTGTTCCCCGATCGTCTGAGAGACGTTGTCAAAGAGGTCGTTGTCGACAGCTTTGAAATTCCCGGATTCGGAACCGTTGAGATCACCGAAGAGACCGGTTATGCGGGCATCGGCGACTCCTCCTTCGAGAACAGCGGGCTTGTGACCATCTCCTACGAGAAGGACGTGGACATCGCCACGAACTATGACATGAACACCACTGTGATGATCGGCAAGCGCGCATTTGCAAACTGCGCTTCGCTCGTATCGGCAGAATTCGGCCCCATGACCAGCGGCGGAAGCTACGATATCAACGGGGAGATGGTCGTCGGAGAATATGCCTTCTACGGCTGTTCCAAGCTCAGTACGCTCAAGCTGATCCCCGATGACAAGATAGAGGAAGGCTTCAGAAATGCATCCGGTATCGACAGCTATGCGTTTATGGGCTGCGATTCGCTTGCGTCCTTCTCCGTTCCCAACAACCTTTGCTACTTCATGCCTTACAGCTTCACGGGCTCCGGAATCGTGACATTTGAGATCCCTCGTTACGAAGATGATTTCTTTGGCGCAACGGAGGTTTCGATCCACGACAATGCGTTCGAAGGCTGTAAGAAGCTGACAAGTTTTGTCTCGCATGCAGTTATGGGTTCCGTCATGGGTGACAATGGCAAGCCTCCGCTCGGCAGACAGGTATTCAAGGATTGTACCGCGCTCAGGACGGTGGTCTTCGACGATGTATATGCCGTAATGGACGGTGCATTTGAAAACTGCACGGCGCTTGAGAGCGTCAGCCTCAACTTCATCGACAAGAGCGGGTCAGACGAAGTGGAAACTTGCTGTATACAGGCAAATGTATTCCGTAACTGCTCATCGCTCACGAGCGTGTCGCTGACGGGCGATCTGAAGAGCATCGGCGCGAATGCGTTCACGGGCTGCGTCAATCTCACATCCGTTGCGCTGCCTCAAGGCGTTACGGCGGTCGCGGGAACGGCGTTCAGCGGTTGGACGCAGTCGCAGACCATCGAGGTTCCCTACGAGGAAGGCGCACTTCCCGCCACGTTCGTAACGGGCTGGAACGGCAATGCCGTCATCAAGTACTTCACCCCGGGTGCGGGCGAATAGGACGGCTTAGATGAAGGAACGCCTTTGGCGAAACTTCTGAAAATGGAAAGATGACGGCTGCATTTTTGTGACCGTCATCTGACCATATTATCTTGTTTCATGCAGTGCGATCGGGCTCATTCCTGAAAACGGGGGAGAGCCTCGGACGCACGGGGAGGAATTATGAGCGACAATTTATTCAGACAGTACTATGTGCGTTTGCGGCGGGAAGCGATTTTCAAGTCCCTTTTGTGGGGCGCGGCGATCGGATTTCTCGCAGCGTTTGCCGCAGCGCTTGTCACATGGCTGACCTATTTTTCGGCGAGGTTCTTTGTGACGGTCGGCGTATTTGCGGTTGTCATGGCGGCGGCGACGCTGATTTGTTACTTCTGTTTTTTCAGACCGACCTCCAAGGACGTAGCAAGGAAGGTGGATGCGCTCGGACTGGAAGAACGCATGATCACCATGCTCGAGCTTGAGCAGTCGGACGATTACATTGCCATGCTTCAGCGCGAGGATGCAAACCGTTCGCTTGCGAAAATGGGCATGAGCAAGTTTAAGTTCACGCTGTCTCTTACGCTGATCGTGCTTCTGTGCGCGGGCGGCGTATGCGGACTTTCCATGACCACGGTCACGGGATTGAGCGATCTGGGCATTGTTCCGAGCGGGGCTCAGCTCATCGATGAGGCGCAGGGGCGCAATCCTGCCAACTTCATTGAAGTAAGCTATTCCGCCACCGAAGGCGGCTACATCTACGGCGAACAGGCGCAGACCATCCGAAAAGGCGAGGGGACGGGACTTGTGATCGCCGTTGCAAATGACGGCTACCGCTTCTATCGCTGGACGGACGGATATCCCTATCCCGCGCGTTCGGATGCGGGAATCACCGAGGATATGACCTATACCGCGTGGTTCGTCGCTGTGGACGATGATGCAGCTTTGAGTGATCCGCTCGGCGATGCGGCAACCGATCAGCCGCCCGAAGACGGCAACGATTCGGAAGGGTCATCGTCCGATCAGGATTCCACCATGGAAGTCCCCAATTACGACTACGTCATCGACTGGACCATCGAATACGGTGACATTTTGAGCGATTACTATGCGAGCGTCATGGCGGCGCTTGCCGCGGGAGATATCCCCGCAGATCTTGCGGCGTTTATTGAAGCATATTTCAGCACCATCAGCTAATAGTCAAGGAGAGGAAAACAATTATGGTAAACGAAGAAAGCATCGAAAAGTTCAGCAAACAGTGTGCAGACATCTTTGCACAGGTAGGACGTGACGTGATCGGCCAAAAAGAGGTTGTCGAGGGCACGATCATTGCGATGATCGCAGGCGGCAACGTGCTTTTGGAGGGCGTTCCCGGCGTCGGCAAGACGAGACTTGTGCGCTCTTTGGGCCGCGTGTTCAATCTTCCCTTCTCGCGTATCCAGTTCACGCCCGACCTGATGCCTGCGGACGTCACGGGTACCAACATCATCGTAAAAGATGAGAGCGGGAATTCCAAGTTCCAGTTCCAGCCCGGTCCCATCTTCAGCAACATCATCCTTGCGGACGAAATCAACCGTGCGACGCCCAAGACGCAGTCGGCGCTCCTTGAAGCGATGCAGGAGCACACGGTGACGGTCATGGGTGTGTCGCGCAGACTGAACGAGCCGTTCTTCGTGCTTGCGACGCAGAACCCGATCGAGCAGGACGGTACCTATCCTCTGCCCGAAGCGCAGATGGACCGTTTCATGTTCAAGCTGATCGTACCCAATCCCGGGCTTGACGAGCTGATGCAGATCGTCGACATGACGCAAAAGACGATGGCGGAAGTTGCTGAAGCGGCATGCAGCGGGGAAGAGCTTCTGGAAATGCGCCGCACGGCGAACCAGATTCCCGTGGCGGAAGAGGTGATGCGGTATGCAATGATGCTGTGCTCTGCGACGCATCCCGACAGCGAGTGCGCGTCCGCGGCGGCGAAGAAGTACGTGCGTCTTGGCGCGAGCCCCCGTGCAGGACAGGCGCTCATCTCTGCGGCGAAGGTGCGTGCCCTGATGCGCGGCAGATTCAATGTTGCGTACAGCGATCTGAACGAGCTGGCATATCCCGTTCTTCGACACAGAATCAAGATGAACTTTGAGGCGATCGCGGCGCGCGTGAAGGCGGACGACGTGATCAAGATGATCATAGAGGAACTGAGCGGAAAGAAACCGGAGAAAGCAGTGCCCGAAAAGGAAGAAGCGAAGGTGTCAAAAGCGGCATCGGAAGCGGAAGAGACGGTAAAGAACGGAAAGGGCAAGCGTAAGATCTTCGGGAGAAAGGAATGAAAGGATCGTACTTAAACGATGCATTTTTCAGCCGACTTGAGACGCTGGCGCTCAACTTACGGGCAGATCTGGCGGGGTTTTTCGGCGGAAAACATCTGGTAAAGACACACGGCCAGACGGTGGAATTTGCCGACTACCGTGAATACATGCTGGGAGATGACATCCGTCGCATCGACTGGAACCTTTACAGCCGATTTGAGCGGTTTTACATCAAGCTCTTCACGGACGAGCGGCAGATGCATATCCGTATTTTTCTGGACTGTTCGGCGTCGATGGGCAAGGAAACGCCCCGAAAGGGCGCCTATGCAGTCGCGACGGCGGCGGCTCTGGGATTTCTGGCCATCCACAACACCGACAAGGTGTCCTTCAAACTGATGAAGGGGAATGTCTGCGACGATCCGTTCGGCGTCATGTTCGGCAAGCAGACCTTTTTCCGTGTCGTAAATGAGCTCGAACAGATCAGATTTGACGACGATACCGATCTTGGCAGCGCCATTTCGGGCTGTTCGGAGATCGGTACGGGCGACGGGCTTGCCGTCATCATCTCCGACTTTTTCACGGACAGCGACTGGAAGAAGGCGGTGGACTATCTCCTGTATAAGAAACAGCAGGTGCTTCTCGTGCAGGTACTCTCTCCCGAGGAGATCGAACCGACCTATACGGGGCGCGTCCATCTCATGGACGCGGAATCTGTCGATCTTGCCGACCCGCGCAATATGCGTATCCGCATCACGCGCGGCCTGCAGCAGGCGTACGATGACGCACTCAACTATCTCAAATCGGATATCGAGACGTTCTGCAATATGCGCGGCGTCGATTATATCTGCGTGAGGTCGGATACGCCCATCGAAAAAATGCTCTTCGGAGAGCTGTTAAAGGTAGGGATCATGGAATGAAATGGTTAGTGCCTTTGGGCTTTCTGGGACTTTTGGGACTTGTCGCCCTGCTTTTGATCTATCTCATCAAGCCCAATTTTCAAAGGAAGGGGGTTTCCAGTACCTATGTCTGGAAGCTCAGCATGCGTTTTCAGAAAAGACGCAACCCGATCACGCGGCTGCAGGATATTCTGTTGCTCATCCTTCAGATTCTTGCGATCATAGCGCTTGCTCTCATCATGGCGTTTCCCGTGATCGAGGCATATCGTCCGCCCGAAGTCACGCAGAAGATCGCCGTCATCGACGGTTCTGTGAGCATGCTTGCGCAGACGGACGGGGAGACCCGTTTCGAGCGCGCCCTGGACGAAGTGGAAGCGCTTGCCGCGCAGGTGACGGCAGAAGAGAACGGCGAGATCAGTGTCATTTTTGCGGGCGAGACGGCGCAGTTCGTCTCGGTACGCACGACGGCGGGGACAGCTTCCGAGCTCTCGGAGGCGCTTGCCGAGTTGCGCAAATCCCCCGCATCGCAGTGCACCAACGGCGGCGCGGACGTGGACGGCGCGATGCAGCTTGCCGAGCAGGTGCTGGACGAAACGCCGCTTGCCGACGTCGTGTACTATACGTCCGTCGATTATATCGACGCGGGCGATGTGGAAGTCGTCAATGTGTCGGATAGCAGCGAGTATAACGTTGCCATTCTCAATGCCGAGCCTCTGCTTGTCGAGAACTATTATACATTTTCTGTGGATATCGCGAGCTACGGCAGGGACGCGGACGTGACGCTCTGCTGCGACGTCTACGGCGCAAACGGCAACGAAGACCTCACGGAGTCGTTCAGACTGACTGTATGGCTGAACGGCGACCAGCCGCAGAACGTGCTGATCAATTCGGAGACGACGGGCGGAACGGGGATTTTCTCCTATCAGTCCGTGTATATCTATGTGCGCGTGGAGGACAGTTTCGGGTATGACAATCAGTTCTATCTCTACGGCGGGACGAAGGAGACCATCCGCATCCAGTATGTGAGCTCCATTCCGAACATCTATCTGCGTGCGGGGATCATGAGTTTGCGCGAATCGCTGCGGGACAAGTGGAACATTGAGTATTCGGAAGTCAACACCGCCTATAGAGAACCTGAGACAAGCGGCTATGACTTTTATATCTATGAGCGCGTGAGCGTCGATACTTTGCCCACGGACGGCGTTGTGATGTTTGTCAATCCGACTTCGGTGCCCGAAAATACGGGTATCCGATTGACGAACCTGGTGCGTTCGGGCAATACCTATCTTGCGGCGACGGGATCGCATCCCATCACGGACGGCGTGAACGCGGGGAATATTTTCATTTCGGAAAGCACGGGAATGACGCTGAGCGACGATTTTGAAGTTCTGCTCACCTGCTATCGCGGGGAGACGGCGTTTGCCGTGCGCAACGAGGAAACTGTCAAGATGGTCGTCATGGCGTTTGAATTGCAGAACTCCGACCTGCCCATTCAGATCGAGTTTCCGCGTCTGTTTTTCCAGACATTCGAGTATTTCTTCCCGTCCACGCTCGAACAGTATAACTTCGAGGTGGGGGAGTCGGTGTCTCTCAATGCGCGCGCGCCCGAGCTGCACGTGAGCGGACAGGGGACGGAGCTGACGTTAAGCGAACTTCCCGCGTCCGTCACGCTCTACGCATACGGAACATATACGCTGACGCAGACGCTCTTTACGGGTAAGACGGTGATCGAGAACTTCTATGTCAAGATCCCCAATGCCGAGAGCGATTTCACGACCCCGCTCGAGGCTCTGACCAATCCCTATGTTGAGACGGTCCCCGAAAACGAGGACTACGATCTGCTCATCTGGATTGCGGCGGCGCTCGTCGCGGCGCTCTTCTTGGAGTGGGTGCTCAACAAGCGCACGCTCTGACGGGAGGTGACTATGTACAATTTTACCGTCGGTTTTGAATATCCGTGGCTGTTGCTTCTGCTCATCCCGGCGCTCTTTTTTACGCTTTTTCATTACTTCCGTTCGGCGAAGAAATACCGTCGCAACCGCAACCGTATCATCTCCATGGTGATGCATATGCTCGTCATGCTGCTGTGTATCAGCGTGCTTTCGGGCATCAGCTTTATGTATGACGTCCCCAACACGCAGAACCAGGTGCTTTTGCTTGTGGATATGTCGGACAGCAGCGAATATGCCTCTGACCGCCGCGACAGCATTGTTGCGGATATCCTTGACGAGAGCGATTCGCAGTACAGTGTGGGCGTGGTGCTTTTCGGTTACGATCAGGTGCTTGCGGCGCCGCTGAGCACCAATGCAGACGACGTGTACCGCCGCTATGAGAGCGCGGCTCTGCCCGATAGGACGGCGACCGACATCGCGGCGGCGCTCAATTTTGCAAGAACGGTCATCACCAATCCCGACACGGCGAAGATCGTACTCATTTCGGACGGTCTGCAGACGGACGGCGATGCGCTTACGGCAGTGCGTTCGGTTGCAGCGGACAACATCCGCGTGGATACCGTTGCGATCACCCTTCCCGAGACGGCGGAAGTGGAGATCGTGGATGTCGCGGTTCCCGATTATAACGTCATTGTCGGCGATACGTTTACCATGACGGTCAGACTGAAAACGACGATCGGCTCTTCCGATGCGCCTGCGGATGCGCTACTCACGCTCTATGACAACGACGAAGAGGCGGGCTCGGTACAGATCGCTCTCACGGGCATTGCGCAGGAAGTCGATCTTCAGTATGCGTTTGACACCCCCGGGATGCACCGTCTGAGCTTCAGCGTCTCCAATGCGGACGATACGCTCACCGAGAACAATGCCTATTACAGTTACATCAACATTGCGGTCTTTGACCGTATCCTCGTCATCGAACGCAACAACGGCGAATCGGAAGAACTTGTCTCCATTCTGAAGGACGGGACGGGTTACACGGTGGATGTGCTCAATGTGAGCTCTGATGCCGAAAGAATGCCCAAGACGGTCAACGATCTGCGCGAGTATGACGAAGTGATACTTGTCAACATCGCAAACGCAGACATGCCCGAGGGTTTTGACGTCATTCTCAACGATTACGTCTCCGTTTACGGCGGGGGGCTTTTCACGGTCGGCGGAAACAACGAGGACGATGAGGCGAATACCTATGTCCGTGAGGACATGGAGGGGACGCTCTATCAGCAGATGCTTCCTGTGCAGGCGATCAACTACACGCCGCCGCTCGGCGTCGTGTTCCTGCTCGACATTTCGGGAAGTATGTTCATGGGCTCGTCCGCTTCAGGGAAGCTGTACATCGATCTTGCACAGGACGCGATCGCCTCGTGCGTGCAGTACTCGCTGAGCGAGCGCGACTACTGCGGCATCATGGCGCTGGCGGAACCCGTACAGGAGATCTCGCCCGTCCTGCCCGTGCCGCGCATGTCGACGATCATTGCCTCCATGGAAAAGATCGACAATATGTCATCCAACGGCACGCCCTATGCCTCGTCCATCCGTGCGGCGGGGGCGGCGCTCATGTCGCTCACCATGGTGGAAAAGCGGCACATCGTCATCGTCTCTGACGGCGAACCTACGGACGCGGAAACGGAGTACACTGCCGCCATCAAGGAATATGCCGAACGCGGCGTTACGATCACCATCGTCAATATCGGTCTCGGCGGATATGATGAAACGCTGGAAAAAGTTGCGGAAATGGGCAACGGGAGATATATCAAGATCAGCGACGTCCAGGAGCTGACGAGTAAAATGCGTCAGGAACTGGAGACGGACGAGATCAAGGCATACAATCCCAAGACCTATACGCCCATCATCCGTCAGCATACGTCGGTTGTCAGCGGAATCACGCAGGACGATATGCCCGAACTGGACGGCTTCTACGGCACCAAGATCAAATCGGATGCCACGAGCGTGCTTGTCGGCGAATATGTCCCCGTCTATGCGCAGTGGAAGTACGGCGAGGGATCGGTCGGCAGTTTCATGTGCGATCTCAACGGAACATGGTCCTCCAAATGGCTGGCGTCCACGGCAGGACAGCAGATCCTGAAAAATATCGCCGTGGCGCTCTTCCCGACGAAGGATATCAGACCTTCGGAGATCGAAGTCAGCCTCAACTGCGGAAATTATTCCACGGTCATGAGCGTGTATACCGATCTTGAGGAGACCGAACGCATCGAGGCGGTCTATGTGAGCGGAAACGGCTCCGCACAGACGACAACACCCATCGTCATGAATCCGGACAACGGTTACACGCGTGCGACCTTTGTCATCAAAGATCCCGGCATACATGAGGTTGTCGTGCGCAAGCTGGATGCGGACGGGAACGTTCTTGCCACTTCTTCTGTGTACCGCGTGTTCTCCTATTCCAAGGAGTACGAAGTGCTCACGGACGAGGACGGCGCCGCTTTCATGGTTGAGCTTGCGCAGAAGGGCAAGGGAACTTCCGTCAACGAGACGTGGGAAATCTTTGAAGGCTTTGAAAAGAGCCTGCACATTGTCTATGATCCGCGACTTGTGTTTTGTATCGTTGCGCTTGTACTTTTCCTTGTCGATATCGCAGTCAGGAAGTTCAAGTTCAAGTGGCCGCATGAGCTTATCCGCGAATACAGAGCGAAGAAGAAGGATCGGCAGAGCTGAGCGTCGGGGGATAAGTTATGATCACAATCAAGAAAAAAATACGAATCCTGTTTGCCGCAGGCATCTTCGGATGTCTGCTTGCGGCGCTGTTCCTGCTTACGGGGTGCGGCACTACGCAGCTCACCCGCCCGAACGGGCTGTATGTGGACGATATTTCGCAGTATCTGACACTCAAATGGGAGCGCGTCAGGGAAGCCGACGGCTATGAAATAGATCTCGGTACGGGAGGAGAAACGATTTCGTCGCGTTCCAACAGCTATCTCATGGACGATCTTGCGCCCGGTTCGTACACGCTCCGCGTGCGGGCTGTCGGAGACGGCGTCCTCACCGCCGATTCCGAATGGTCGGATCCCGTTGCATACGTCAAGGATGCGGATGCGGGGCTCAACTACCGCATCATCAATAACTATACCGCCTATGAAGTCGCAGGACTCGGCGATGCGACGGGAAACGTCGTCATTGACGATACCTACCGCGGCAGACCTGTCGTCAGCATTGCCGATTCGGCGTTTACAGGCGAGGAAGATCTGACGGGCATCGTGTTCGGAAAAAACATCACATCTGTCGGGAAGCGCGCCTTCCGCAACTGCAGTAATTTGGGAAGCGTCGTATTCACCGAAGGGGTCACCTTTGTCGGAAGCTCCGCGTTCCAGCGCTGCACATCGCTTACCTCCGTCGTGCTCCCCGAGAGCCTGACTTCTTTGAGCGACAACTGTTTTTCCTCCTGTGAATCGCTCGTGAGCGTCACATTGGGCAGTAAAATGCACACGCTCGGACAGTATGCCTTCTCGGGATGCGAGTCGCTCGGGAGCATTGTTTTGCCCGATTCCGTCAAGACGTTGGGCGAAAGTGTCTTTTATGCCTGCTCGGCGCTTGAAAACATAACGATCGGCAGCGGGATATCCGAAATTCCCGCGCACGCGTTCGAGGAATGCAGCGCGCTCGCTTCCGTCCTCATTCCCGCCAACGTGACAAACGTGGGGGAGAGCGCCTTTGAAGGCTGTCTTGCGCTTGCGTCGGTCGATCTTTCCGAGAACGTCACCCGTATCGGCGCGTCCGCCTTTGAGGGCACGGCGCTTACCGATATCGAACTGGGCGACAAACTCACTTCTGTCGGACAGAACGCCTTCCTCGACAGCGGGATCTGGAACGGGGCGGAATTGTTCGTCTATGCCGATAACTGGCTGGTCGGGTGCAAACGTACGTCATTTACCGACGAAGAGAGCTTTGCGATCACTGCGGAAGTCCTGCAGGAGGGGATCGTCGGTATTTCCGATTGTGCCTTTTACAGTGTTCAGGGAATCATGCGTATTGAAATCCCCGAGTCCGTCCGTTACATCGGCGAGTATGCCTTTTATGACATCGCCTCGCTCATGCAGGTGACCATCGGAAACGGGGCTGAGGTCATCGGCTCGCACGCCTTCGATTCATGCGAGCTGCTCAGCGAACTTGTCATCGGAGAAAACGTCAGGGAGATCGGCTCCCATGCGTTTGCGCGCTGCCACAAACTGCTGGAGATCTCTCTGCCCGCGTCCCTGGAAAAGCTCGGAACGTATGCCTTTTACGCAACGGCGCTCTGGCGCGCTTCCGATCTCGTCGTATATATCGGGAACTGGGTCGTCGGCTTGCGCTATCCGCGCTACTACGGCTATGAAAGCATCGAGCTTCCCGAGACGACGGTCGGCATTTGCGACTATGCGTTCTATAACACGCTCGGGTATAACAACATCGTCCTCAATGAGGGACTCCGATACAT
>ERZ1643251.3207-NODE-3207-length-15477-cov-5.546233_pt1 | contig 15477 bp, 11 predicted proteins | sample MGYA00579261_ERZ1643251 | MGnify/ENA primary metagenome ERZ1643251 (study PRJEB29033, sample SAMEA4952267) | chicken gut metagenome | biome: Broiler Chicken; feature: Gastrointestinal Tract; material: Caecum | place: Ireland | collected 2018 | study: Broiler...
TTTGCCCGGCGCGGCGACGGTATCAAGATAAGTCCATCCTCCGCTTATCTCAAAAGAGGCGCTCTGGAGAGAGGCTTTCGTGATTTCAATAGTATACTCGAAGGCAATAATGGCAGATTCTTCGTCGCTCGGGTCTTCGCGGACGGGAACCGCGCCATTCGGAATAAAAGAAGACCTCCAATAAAACCCTTCAAGCGTTTCAAAACGAACGGTGTATTTCCCCGCATTCGTAGCAGAAACGACAATCGTATTCCCTACTACTTCTGTAGTAGCCTCGTCTTCTTCATCCTCTTCGGTAACAGTACACGTCATCGCCAATTCGTTAAACACGGAAAAGACGTAACTTTTTTCCTGCCCGCTATATTCAGAGTCTACGCTTGAAATCAAAGAGGGAGCATCGACCGGCGCGGCAGTAACAGTAAAGCCTCTCAATGTAAAAGGCTCTACCTCCTGCGCACCTTCGCGATAAACAATCTGGACATACGTATCGCCGTATTCAAGAACGTCCGTCCTGTCTTCAACGCCCGGTTCATCTATGTAAACAATCTCATATTCTCCGGGAGAAAGGACGCGAGGCATCATGACTCCGGTGTAAAAGACCGCGACCGTCAGCGATTCCGACGGCAGAGGCTGAAGCGCTTCAAACCTGTCTTCGCCCGTAATTTCTGCGGATATCGAAGATATCGTAGCCGCCTTTACAGGAACAGAAAGCGTAACGGTTTTTTCACCGCCATTCATTGCAAACGTAAAATCCACGTCTACATGAAATATTTCCCCTGCGTTGACATTCGCATACGCTTCGCCCAAAGGGCGCAGATCGACATCTTCGACCGTAAGATAATTACTGTATTCAAAAATATCTTCTGTGTCGCTTTCCGTGGCGGCATCATTGAAACGGACATAGCCCGAAATATAGCTCGACCGCTTCAAATCCTGGGAGCTCGCCGTAGAAGAAATAGCGTCACCGACAAAATTGATGACAAGTTCTTTCGGCTGCTGCGGCGTTATGTAGACCGTGACCGTACCGGTCACGCTCGGGGTTTCGCGCAAAGACACGGTAAACTCGCAGTCGCCCGCAAGGATAGTACCGGACAGGTTATACTGTTCCGGCTGATACTTTGTCAGCCCGTCGGCACTCTGCACCGTCAGATAGGTCTTTATCTGATCGGTCGACGCTGTACGGGCGTAAATCGGTTCGCTTTCCAACCGTTCTTCGTCGACCGTGACCGTCAGCCCCTCCGCCGCCTGCGCGCGCGTGACGGGAGCCTGCGCGAAAAACGCAAGCACGACGCACGCCATCGCCAGAAGCGGCAGCAACGCTGCGAGAACGATCCTCTTTGCCTTACTCATAATTTTCTCCTCCTGCCGCGCTTCCCCGGCGCGGCCATCCCAAATTTTTTGTCTGCCGCGAACGTTTCCGCGGACTTGTCCCACATCTTCTCTTCCGCCGCGAGGCGGAAAAGCGTGTTTCTCACACACGCTTACCCACATTCTGCACGGCATCCGCAAACGCGCCGTGCATAACCTATAATTATGTGTATTCATATTATAATAGCGTTCAGACCTTTTGTCAATGTATTTGTAAAAAATATATGAAATAATTGTAAAATTTGTAGTATGCAGATGAACGGTTCTGCACAAACGCGGGCGCGTACGGTGTAAAAAGTACAGAACGCATACGACAAAAAGCGGCAAAAAAACCATACTTTTCCCCGTGCGCGCGCCGGCGGCGGCGTTATAATGTTTTCCGGACGAAAGGAAAGGAGGATGAAATGACGCGAAAACTCGTTTTTTTGGCTCTTTTTTTGCTGTTTGCAGGCTTTTCTGCCGGTTTTGTGCCCGTAAACGCCGCCGAAGAAGAATACGGGTATGCGCGCGTCACGCAGGAAAACACATACCTGTATACGCAGCCGGAGGCGCAGAGCGGGCTGTTCATCCTGCCGCAAAGCTACTTCGTGCACATCACGGGCATTTCCGGCGAATATTACGCCGTCGAATACCTTGCGGGCACGGCGGGAAAGACCGCCGTGCGCGGATACTGCCGTGCGGACGAAGTGACGCCCGTCGACTACATACCGCAGACGCCCTATCTCGCGTACACGGTGCGCGTGACCTTCCGCACGGGGGAGGGGCTGCCCGACGGGTTCATCACCGAATACACGGTGGACGCTGCCTATTACGGCGATTTTCTGTACGGCTCGGCGGTGTGCTACTATGTGGAGATGGAGGGAAATTTCGGATACGTTCCCGCATCTTCCTGCCCGCCGCTGGATTATCCGCTCAACACGGAGCACACGGAGACGGAGGAAGAAGAGACGCCGCCCGCCGCCGCGGGATCCTTCGGGGCGCTGAACGCGGTGCTGATCTGCGTGCTGGCGGCGGTGGCGCTGGGGGCGGTGTACTTCCTCTTCCGGCCCGCAAAAAAACGCCGCCCGCAGGAGGACGGCGAAGATACGGAATGGGGCATATAGCTGCGTTCCGCAAAAAAACGGGGAAACGCAGATGCGTTTCCCCGTTTTTCCGTCAGGCACGTTTCGCGCGCACGCGCGGCGCGCCGCGGGCGCGCTTGTCGGCAAGTTCACCGCCGCCCGCGCGCACCTGCCGGAGCACGTTCATCATGAACGGGATATCCGAAAAGGTGCGCAGGAACCACGCCTCGCTCATCCCCCGCCGCATGAACTGCCCGTTGAGCTTGTGCGCGAGCGCGTTCTGCCTGCGGTAATAGGTGCGTTCGGCAAAGGGACAGCAAAGCCCGGCGAACTCCCCTTCCAGCACCTTTCTGCGGCGGAAATATTTGTATTCGAGAAGGTACCGCTCCTCCCGCGAAAGCCCGGAGAGAATCTCTTCGAGGGCGGTGCGGGCGAAGGCGATGCAGTCCTTCGCGCAGAGGTAGTTTATCATCTTCTCCGCGCACGCCTCCGCGCTCTCTTTGCCCGCATACGAGGCGCGCGCCTTCGCCTCCACCAGCTGCCCTATATGCTCTTCTATGCGCGCCATCTTCGGGTATACATACAGGAGCGCCGCCTGATATTCTTTCATGTTCTTCCTCCCCTGCGGCCGTGCCGCCCGTTTTTTTGTCTGCTTCGGCGGGGCCGATGACGCCCGCGCCTCCTATATTATCTCATGCGGCAGCGCCGTTTTCCAGCTTCTCTGCCAAAAAAATACAAACATATGTTCGTATTTTCTCCACTATACCACAAAAAACAGGCAGGCGTATGCCTGTTTTCAAAAAAAGTGAAAAACGCGGGGAATTTTTACCGCAAGGAGGGAATTGCCGAAAAATTGATGACAAACGGCGGATAATATGGTATAATCATTGATAATAAGGGAAACGCGAATGAAGAAGTATCTATTGACAGTGCTCATATGCCTCGGTATGGCCGCCGTGCTCGCGCTCGGCGCCGTTTCCGTGCGCCCTGCGTCTGCCGCGGAGGGGGACGGGCAGGAGCTGTTCATGCCCGCGGCAATCTATCCCGCTTCTTCGGGGGAGAGCTTTTCCGCTTACGAACAGTACCTCGACCTCGAAGACCCGTCCGACATCGCGGTCGGCGCAGACTATATCGCCATTGCGGACAAGCCGACTTCGGGAAATTCGTGCATCTACATCCTGCGCAAGGGAACAGACCCGCAGTACACCCGCTACGAACACAGCGGAACGAACACCCTCTCCGGGCTGAATTTTTATCATTCCGCAGCGACGGGAAAGACCTACCTGTTCTTTTTCGGGGCGATCGGCACGGTATCGTGGCTGGACTGCGATGACCCCGCCTCACACGGAACGGTCGATACGGAGATCTCCCCCTATTCCATGCTGATAAGCGGTTCGGACGTCTTTTACACGCAGGCGAACGACACCTATTCGGACGTATACTGTTCTTCCATCGAGGAGGCGGAGGGCGGGTTCTCCATCCCCACGCCCGCACAGGCGATCGAAACGGATCTCTCGGGCAGCACGGCGTTTTCCGAATACAACGGCACGGTATACCTCGCCAACGGAAAGCAGATCTATGCCTGCACTTCCGGCGGGCTGGCGGAAGAATATTCCGTGACGCTCAATAACATCGAAAGTTTTGCGATCACCGCGAGGGACGAGAAAAAACTCGTCTATATCGGCGCGGGCAACGTATATATTGACGATACGCGCACCATAACGGGCGAATATACCGTCGTGCGCATGTACGGGGACTTCATCTACATCATCGACGGCGACCGCATCGTGCAGTATGACCTCTCCGCCTATTCCTTTACGGACTACATGATCGGGAAATATTCCGATTACTCCAACCGCCTCGGCGCGGCGAACGATATCTCCGCGTTCGGCGACAAAGTGGTCATCTCCGACCCGGATAACGGGCGCGTGACGGTATACGACGGGGAATTTTCGCAGTTCCGCACAGAATATCCCTCCGGCCTCGTATGCGCGGGGGAAGAGTACTTCCTCGCGGTATCCGGCACGGTGGCGACGCTGTACAGCTACGACCGCGCGCAGACGCGCACCTTCTCGCTCGCGTCGACGGCGGCAGCCGCGGCATATTCCTTCGGCACCTTCTATATCGTGACGGCGGACGGCGCGCATACCTATGCGATAGACACCGCGGACATGTCCATGCTGCACGGCACGCCGGGCGTGACTTCGCCCAAGAGCCTGGCGGCGGACCTGCAGGGCAACCTGTACGTTCTCACTTCCAACGGGCAGGTGAACCGCTACACGGCGGAGCAGTTCCTCGCGGAAAGCGCAACTTCGGAGAGGCTTGCCGAGTTCGGCGACGGGGCGAAAGATCTCTTCGTCGACCCGCTCGGGGATCTCTACGTTCTCACGGACAACTCCGTCTTTACCGGCTCGCCCTCGGCGAGCGCTTCGGTCGACTTCACCGAAACGGTTTACGGCGGCGCGGGAAAGACGGCGGCAGCCTTCGCCTACGAGTTCGAGAGCGGCACGCTGTACATCCTGTCTGACGGGTTCGTCGTGAAAACAGACCTCAAAGAGAGCGCGCCCGCTTCCCTCAAAAACCTCTCCTCTGCCGAACTGCGCGGGGCGCTTTCCGTAAGCACGCCCGAAAACGCGGCGGACGATATACTCGTGACGGTGCCGGAAGGGTCGGTGCTGCTCGTACTCGACGATACAAACCTCGCGGAGAGCAACGCGCCCTCCGTACTCTCGTACACCGGATACCTTCGCACGGAGGAGGCGCGCACCGGCGTGCGCATATGCACATCCGAAGCGGGGACGGTCGTCGCCTTCTACCGGTACGACGAAGACCACAGCTTTGACGTGACGTACCCCGACGGGACGCAGAACACCGTTTCGGCGACGCTGCGCGATTACTCCCTCTGCCTCGTGCTGAACGAACAGCCCGCCGCCGCGGGCGGGTACGAGGAAAACGGTTACACCGCCTACCTCTCCAACGACGTGGGGCTGTACCGCTTCCCGCTCATGTCTTTGCTGACCGAGCGCGACGCGGACAACCCGCTGCAAGTGACGGAAAACCCCGTTACCGCCGCACAGCTTTCCAAAGGCAGCCGCGTGAACGTGCTGGGAACGCTGACCATGCCCGCCGCCGACGGAGGCTGGGGGCTGGACAGCGACGCGTACGCCTTCGTGGAGTATGAAGGGCAGTACGGATTCGTGCCGGAAAGCTACCTCATCCCCGCGGGCGAGGCAGACCTCACGGGCGAGACGAGCTACATATGGCGAAACCTCGCGCGCGGCGAAAGCGTGACGCTCACGAACGTTGCAGACCCTTCCGACAGCGTGACGCTCTCTTCCCGCGAACGGCTGTGCGTAATGACTGCGCCCGACGAGAACGGCATGGTCACCGTTTCCTATGCGGCGGACGGGAAGGAATACCGCGGGGAGATCGACCATGCGCTGCTCGAGCACCCCTCTTCCGCACTCGCGATCGCCATGATGGTGATGATCCCGCTGGTCGCGGCGGCAGTGCTGCTCTCCGCCTGTTACCTGATCTTCCGCAAACAACCCACGCTGCAATAAAAAAAACGCGCATACGAAAGGGCGGCTCACAGAAGTGAGCCGCCCCGTTTTTTTGTTCCCCCCTACTGGATCTGCACGACGGTGTCGTTGCCGCCGAGATAGTTCAAAAGGAAAGACGTCTGCCCGTTCGCAAGGATATAGCGGACATACGGAAGGTTTGTATCCGTCAGATAAAAGCCCGTGACGGGATAGAGTTTGCCGGAATTGTAAAAGGTGCCGTGGATGGGGAGCACCTCCTCCGCCTCGAAGCCGTTTGCCGTACAGTACGAGTGCAGCGAGGTGATGGGATCGGCAGAGTTGTTGACGATGACCGCCCCCGCATAGATGTGCTGGCCGGAACCGCCCACGTTGGAGTACAATTCGATATAGTGCACATAGATGTTCTCCACGTTGCCAGCCGTCGCCGCGTAATTCGCGTTTACGGCGTTCGTGGCGTTGGAGGCGCTGGACGCGCTTCCGGCGGCCGTCGCGTACCCTACCGTCATCCCCGCGTAGGTGCCCGTCTTCTTTGCGTAAGCGGAAGAGATGACGTTGCCGTCGCCGTCCTGCTGCGCCGCCGTCGCCTTCTTCGCCGTTATCCCGTCCGCCTCGAACACCGAAGAGAGCGCCTTGCCGCCGATGCTGCCCGTCACGTTCTGCGCGCTGCCCACGCTCATGCCCGCATAGGAACCCGTCTTCTGCGCGTAGTCGGAGAGGTCGATCTTCGTCGAGCCGATAAACTCGTAGTCCTCCTTGTCGGGCACCCAGATGTATTCGTTGTAGGAGTCGACGGGGTCGCTTTCGGTGTTCGGGATGAGGTAGATGAACTTGGTGCTGCCCTCCGCGGGGAGAGATTCCAGCGAGGTATACTGCGTGTTCGGCTGTATGCCGAGCTGGGCATACGTCTGCGCGAGTTCCGCGCTCGCGGCGGCGCTCTGCGCGCTTTCTTCCGCGTCCGCGGCATCGGCAGCGGCGTTTCCTGCGGCCGTCTGCGCCTGCCCCGCATACGTCTGCGCGGAGGTCGACGAAGCCTGTGCGGCATCCGCAAAGCCCTCCGCGGCAGAGGCGCTGCCCTCTGCGGCTTCCGCGTCGGAAGCGGCGGATACGGACGCCGCCTGTGCCGCCTGCGAGGCGGCGGTCAGTTCCCCGAAGGAGACCGCCTCCGACCAATACTGCGCGTTGAGCGCGCCAGCCTCCGTGTACGGGGGCTGGTCGTTCTCCGATACGAGCGAACGCACGAAGGCGCCCTTGCCGCCGCCGGCTCCGGGACAGAAGGCGATCTCGTTCGCGCCGTAGGTGTAGGCGGCGTTCCAGGCATAGACGGCGCGGGACGCGAAGGCGCCGTTCCCGAGGTCTGCCGCCATCCCCGCCAGCGACTGAGAGATGCTCTCGTACACGTCTTCGGCGGGGGCGACGCTCTCGGGCGGAACGCCGCGCTCTACCGTAAAGCGCACCGCCTGCGCGGCGAGCGTGTCTTCCGCCGAAATGCGGTAAAATTGTACGGTGACCTCCCCGTAGTACTGCGTGACCGCCGCGGGGAGCGCCAGCCGCCAGCAATGCAGCTGCGTGCCTTCCCCGTCATACGCGGCAGCATTGCCCTCGTACACCATCGCCGCGGGCGGCAGGATCTCCCCGTTCGGAAGGCGGAACGACGCGCGTACCTGCGCGCTCTGCGCGAAGGGCGCGCACAGCACCACCTCGTTCGCCTCCGAAGAGCCCTGATATACCCGCGCGGGAACGCAGCGCACCTGCGTGCCCGCGGCATCGCAAAAATAGATCATAACAAAATTCCTCCCCTGCTGATAAAATGGCGGGGGATCTTTTTCCCTCGCCGTTTTATTATACAGCCTTGCGGAGGCGCTTTCAATTCTGTCTGCCTGTTTTTTGCGAAACAAAAGGCGGGCGCATTTTTCTGCGCCCGCCGACGTTTGCCTGCGTCAGTTCATGTTGACGATCGGCTGGTTTTCGGTGAAGGTCAGCCCGCCGACATCCTGATATACATAGTACGCACGCGTCGCGACGGATTCCTCCGTATCCGTGAGCGCCGCACCGTCCGCGGTGTTGCCGCTGAAATTGAGCGTAAAGCCCGTGAAGAGCTGCGGGTCTTCCGCAGAGCCGAAGTTCTGGAAAAACACAAAGCCCGCATAACCTACGTTCGGTTCGAGCGCGTTGCTCTCGTTATGGCGGTTATTGGCGATGTTGAAGGTCGCCGTCTTTGCGTTGTTGCTGACATTGGAGATACGCATCGCGTTGCTGACGTTTTCAAACACGTTACCCTCGACGGAGATGACGGCGCCGTCCTGAATGCAATAGATGTTGATGCCGTTGTTGCTGAAATTGCGGACGGTATTGCCGGAGATGACGGTGCCGTCGCCCACGGAATACGCCGTGTTACTGACGCAGAATTCGAGGGCGTTGTAAGAGATGCCCTATTCCGCGTCTGCCTTGCCGTCGAGCACGTTATCTTCGATCACCGCGGCGCCGTTCACGTTGAGCGCGACGAATGCGTTCGTGCCGGACAGGTTGCCGCCGATCGTGCAGCCCTGCATGGTGAAGCCTTCGGTGCTGGTGACGCTGACGGGCTGAATGCCCGCGCCGGCATCGACCACCACGCCTTCGAGGGTGACGCCCGCCGCATTGACGGTGAGGGCGGCGCCGCCCGCCGCACGGGTAGTTCCGCTGACGGATACCGTCACGTTTTCGATGACGGCATTGTCTGCCGTTACGGAGACGGGCGCCTCTACGGTGAAGTTGTAGCCCGCAAGGGTGATCGCCTTGTCGATGGTGAGCGCCTGCGTATATGTGACGTCCGACACGACGACGGTATCCCCTTCGGAGGCCTGCCCGAGTGCCGTATCCAGTTCATCCGCAGAAGTGATGATCGAAGCGTCCGTCTGCGTCGCCGTCACACACAAATCGAAGGTGACGCCGCAGTTCTGATACTCGTCGCCGACGGTACCGGGCATTTCGATGACGATATCGAAGGTTTCGGAAGCGCCGACGTCGAGCGTGCCGTCATTGCCGTAGGCGTTGCCTGCGAGGTCTGCGAGCGTGCCGAGAAGAGTGCCTTCCGCAACTTCCGCACCCGTCGCCGTCTTATAGACGTTGAGCGCAGACGACAAGTCCGCGTCGCCCGACGTTACAATATTGCGCGCGGCGATGCTGTAACGGAGCGCGACGGAGCCGACGTTTTCGACCCTGACAGATCTGCGCTGCGAAGTGCCGGGCGCCCAGACGGTGTCGCTCGTGAAAAGGGCTTCGGAAGAGCCGTCGTTGAGTTCGACGGCAAGCGCGCCCGCCGTGATCGAGTTGCCCGTGCTGGACACCGTATCGGTGAACCACGCGACCGTGGTGCCGACGAGAAGCCCGACGCACAGGACGACGGACAGGGCCGCGGCGACGATCGCACTGACAATGCTCTTTGTTTTCATCGTTTTACCTCATATTTCCGCAAAACAGCGGAAACGTACATATCTGATCGTCTTTATTATATCACCGATCTTTCCTCTCTGTCAAGGCTTTCCTCAATATTTGCCGGCCGCGATATGTCAAAAAAATGTAAAAAGATGCGGGTGGGCCCTTGCAGGGCCGCCCGCCGGAAACAGTGCGATATTATCTGAGGAACGCCTCGAATGCCGTTTTCATCCTGTCAAAGGCGCGCAGGGCGGATTCTTCGTCTTTCGCGCGGACGGAATAGTAGATCTTCAGCTTGGGTTCGGTGCCGCTGGGACGCACGCAGATGAAGCTGCCGTTCTCCAGCTCGTAATAGACCGCGTTGGTCGTGGGAATGTCGATGGGCTCTTCCGTGCCGTCCGCAAGGCGGCGCACCGGCTTCGAATAATCGCGCACGGCGACGACGTTGTAAATGTCGAACTTCTCGACCGGCTTGGTCTTGAGAGAATCGACGAGGGCGTTCATCTCCTTCATCGCGTTCAGCCCGTCAAACTTGACGGAGACGTTTTTGTCGAGAACGTATTGATATTTTGCGTAAATATCCATCAGCCTGCCGTACACGGACTGGTGGGTATAGGTATAATAGCAGACCATCTCCGCGCAGAGCATGGAGGCGACGACGGCGTCTTTGTCGCGGCTGCCTTCGGTGCCGCGCAGATAACCGCAGCTCTCCTCGAACCCGAAGAGGAAGGTGTGCGAATGATCCGCCTCGTATTCCTTGATCTTTTCGCCGATGAACTTGAACCCGACGGGGACGTCTACCAGCTCGACGCCGAAGTCGTCGCAGATCGCCTTCGCCATGCCCGTCGTCACGAAGCTCTTGACGACCACGCCGTTCGCGGGGAGCTTGCCCGACTCTTTGAGGCGGGTGAGGATATAATCGAGCAGCAGGATGCCGACCTGATTGCCCGAAAGAGCGACGAATTCGCCCTTGTCGTTCTTGATGGCGACGCCGAGGCGGTCGCTGTCGGGGTCGGTGCCGAACACGACGTCGGCGTCGATCTTCTGCGCGAGGGCGATGCCCATCGAGAGCGTTTCTTTGAACTCTGGGTTGGGCACCTCGACGGTGGAAAACTCGGTATCCTTGCGCACCTGTTCGGGCACGACGGTGACGTTTATTTTCAGCTTTTTGAGGATGGTCGTGACGGGGATATAGCCGCTGCCGTGCACGGGCGTATAGACGAGTTTGAGGTTCTTCCCCACCTTTTTCACCGCTTCGGGAGAAAGGGTGAGTCTGGTCAGCTTTTTATAATAGCTCTTGTCAACGGAAGAAGGCACTCTCTTTATCAGCTTGCTGCCCTTTGCGCCCTTCACGGAGAAGTAATCGGTGATCTTTTCGATGTACCCGACGACGACGTCCGTCGCTTCGGGGGACATCTGCGCGCCGTCTTCGCCGTAGACCTTATAGCCGTTGTATTCTTTGGGGTTGTGGCTGGCGGTGATCATGATGCCGGCGACGGTGCCCAGCCTGCGCACGGCGTAGGAGAGCATGGGGACGGGGTGCACTTCGTCGAACAGGTAAGCGGTGATGCCGTTCGCCGCCAGAACTTCCGCGGAAGCGCGGGCGAACTCGGCGGATTTGCGGCGGGTATCGTAGGAGATGACCACGCCCCGCTTTGCGGCGGGAGCGCCGAGAGATTTTACATATTCCGCGAGGCCCTGCGTGGCGCGGCGTACGGTGTATACGTTCATCATGTTGGTGCCGTAGCCGATGATGCCGCGCATACCGGCGGTGCCGAACTCCAGTTCGGCGCCGAAGCGGTATTCGATCTTTTCCGGATCGGAAGCGACGGAGGCAAGTTCCGCCTTCCCCTCTTCATTGAGCGCGGGGTTTTCGCACCACGCCTTATATGCCGACATATAATCCATAAAAAACCTCCCTTTTCAAAGACAAAACAAAATATTTTTGCGGCGGCAGAAACGCCGCGCCCGTTCACAGTTCAAAATCGTCGTAAAAATTTTCGTTCGTGCGCTCTTTTGGCTGCACGATCTTATCCTCCGCGAGGAAATACTTCTTCTGCCCGCAGGTGTAATAGCTGACGAAACGGATACACAGCAGCATGAGGATGGACATGGGTACCGTGATCAGCAGCGCCGCGCCGAAGGTAACGAGCGCGAACAGCGCGTTGATGCAGAGGATGAGCAGGCAGGTGACGAGATAGGTGGAGAACAGCGTGGAAAAGCGGCTCTTCGTGAAGGTGAAGCTGCCCTTCATCGCGGCGCCGAGCTTCATTTTGTCGCTTACCAGCGCGGGAATGACGGCGCTGAACAGCGTCATTTTCACTGCCGCCGCCGCGAGAAGGAGGGCGACGGAAAAGAGCAGCGCGACCACCGTGGCGAGAAAGCCGACGGAAATGACGTTGAGCAGGATGAGGAAAAACACATAGCACAGCGCGAGCGAGAGCACGTCGTAGACGAAGGTGAGCGGCACATAGACGACCTGCCAAAGCGCCGCCTTGCCGAGGTTGCCGATAAAGGCGGAGAAAAATGCCGTGTTCGCATGGCTGGACATACGGTCGTCGATGAGGACGCCGAACGCAAAATCGCCCATGCCGCTCAGAAAGCGGGAGATGAGGACGATGAGCACCAGGGAAACGCAGAAAAAGACGAGGTTGGGCGTCTTTTCCCCGATATACGCGACGAGCGCGGAGAGCGACTCCTGCAATCCGTCGGGAAAGGTCTGCAAAAATTCGGTGTTGCCGCTCACGACCGCGCGCAAAAACTCGCGGATGAGGTCGAGCAAATCTTTCAGCGGCTCGCTCGTGGCGAGCATGCGCAGCGTGGGGTACAGCAGCGCCGCGCACAGCGCGACGGTGACGATGCCGACCACGATCTTGTACAGCAGCATCTTATAATTGAGCGAAAAGTTGTCCACCATCAGATGGAACGCGTTTTTGAAAAGCAAGCGGGCGCCTCCTTAACCGAATTTCTTTTTCAGATCCATGCGCTCTTCGCCCGTGAGGCGGAAGTATGCAACGAACATGAGCGAAGCGTAATACAGCATGAAGAACAGGAACAGGAGTTCCGTGATGAGAAAGAGCGGCAGTTCGGTAAACCCGCTCAATGCCACCGCCGCGACTTCGAGCACCAGCCCCGCCGCCGCGGGCAGGAAACAGGCGAGAAACAGCCCGCCCTTGTGCCCCGTGCAGATCTGGTTGGAATAATCGAGGGCGTCAAAAAACCTGTAACCCGTGACGAGCAGACAGGGAAGCCAGGTGAGGAAGGCGGAGAGAAGGTAGCACACGAGCGCGACCATCGCGGCATATGTGGCGATGGCGACCGCCGCATAGGCGATGCCCGTCAGGATGAGAGATTCTGCAAAGATCAGCCCCGCGGCGAGCAGCGCCCACAGTTCGTAGACCGCCGTGCCGAGCAGCGTGAGCACGAGCGTCGTGATGAAATTCGTGTTGAACCTGCCGGCAAGCCCCTTGAAGGAGCGCGAACCGATGCGCATATGCTTTTCGATAAACCCGAACAGGAAAGGCAGGCTGACTGCGAGCGCGGCAAGGCAGACGAGCGCATACGGCCAGCCGCCCGCGTTCACGGGGGAGAAAAACGTGAACAGACCGGAAAAGGTGACGCCTCCGTCCGCGGAGATGAGTTCCTGCGTGAGGACGCGCGCGTTGTCGGTATCCACGGTCATCGCAAAAAAGTACGACGGTATCAAGGCGAACAGGAAAACGAATATGAAATTTTTGAACATATAGCGCAGCGCGCTGCCGATGTACTTCATTCCCCGCCCCGCATCCGCGCAAAACCGCCCGGATTTCACGAAATTTTGCCGATTTTTTTACAATTCCTTATTTATTATATAATAAAAACGGGCGGTTGTAAAGCCTTTGTTTTTATTTTATGCCATTTTTTTGCCCCTCATGCGCGGGGGAAAGGCAAAACGAAAGCCGCAGTGACCATGCCTCCGCCTCTGCGGCGGACGATATGCAAAAGGCCCGCACGGATGAAACCGTGCGGGCGTGCCGCTCTGCCTTTGTTTATTATTTATTCTTTTCGGGGAACATCCTCTTTAATTTATCGACGTCCTTTTCGTTGATGCGCAGCGGCTCCGCCCCGCACTCGTATGAAAAGTAGAGGGTCGCCTCGCGAACCGTTTTAACAGGGGCGTTTGCCTGCATGGCACGGTTCGTTGCCGCCGCCGTGCCCCACACCGCCTCGGTAAGCGCCGTGCCGAGCATACTTTGCTGCTGCGGAGGACGACTGTACAGCGGATCCGGCTTTTCCGTGATCTCGTAATACAGAAGAGCGTCTAACGGCAGAACCGTAAGAGTGTTTTCCTGCGGCGATCCCTTTGCCAACGCTTCCAGTCTGTCCCAATATTGCACGAATGCAGCCCGGAACGCGTCATCATCGTCGGATTTAAGCGCCTTTTTCACTTTTTCCACCATATCGAGCCGCATACGGAGCGCAAAAAACGAACTGCGGCACAATACGATTTTATCTTTGTCTCGCGTGATATTATAATATTTTTTGTTATTCGTGCCCCAAGCGCCGATTTCGTCTTTGCCGAGTGACTCTTTCAGCGACTCCCGCTGCTGCGGCAGGATATTCTGCAAATTGTTTTCCGCCTGCGACAAAAGCCCCTGCATGAGCATACGCTGCTCGCCGACGCTCTTTTGCAGGAGTTCCTCCGACTTTTTAGGATGTTTATCCTTAAAAGCGGCGACATCACGCTGCTTTTCTGCCTCTGTTTGCTTCCTCTCGATGGTCTTCCTTTGTTTCTCAATTTCTTGCTGCTCTTTATTTAACTTTTTCTCTTCGTTTTTAAGCAGCTGTCTCTTTTGCTCAAGCGCCGCATATTCGCTGTGCAACCGCCCGCATTCCGCATTTTTCCAGCTGCGCTGCCCTGCATCGGCGTCTGTCACCGCGCGCCACTCCTCGATTTGCTCCTCCATGACAAAATATTCCTGCATACAACGAAGCGCTTTCTGCCTGCACCGGTTCACTGCATCGAGAAACGCGGCGGAGTCGTCGGTCGTATTGCGCTTCGCAGATAAGCGGATGACAGCGGCAAAGTCCGGGTCGGTATTTTCTCCGAGCGTTTGTCCCTGTGCGGCGGTCCACTCGTTTTGCTTTTTGGCAATGCGTTTGGATTCTTTCGACGCCAACTTTGAGATCTCACCCCTCTTTTCCGCTATACGTCCTTGTTCTTTAACATTTGCAATGATAGAATCAGAGAGTTCCTTCCAGCGTGCAAATAATTTATCGTTTTTCTTATCGAGCGCTTTTATCTCCCGATCCTTTTCTCTTGTTTCTGCGGAAGGACGGCTTTTTATTGTGCCCGCAATGCCTATGCCTGCCATGACGAAACAGAACAAACACGCTATGCCCAAAATGCCGACAAAAATCCAGACGATAACCATTTTTCTCCTTTTCCGCAATGTTTTTACAGCGAACTCTTTCGCAAATTTCTCTGTGTACACCGCAATGAAGATTATTTTATGAACGAGCAGACAAATAAAAAGTTCATCAAATATTGTATTCCATGAACAACGAATTAAAGGAAATATATAAAATATTTCGTTCATGAACAAACAAAAAGCGGAAAACAAATTGATTTTCTGTGAATAATGTGGTACACTATAAATAAAAGGCGGACATGGAATACAATATTCCATGTCCGTTTTCCATTTATTGCAAAAACCTCCCCAGCCTGTTCATCATTGCCGCCTTGTGTTCCATGAGGGAATGGGCGTAGCGGCGGAGCGTGACGGACGGGTTTTTGTGCCCGAGGATCTCGGAGAGCGTCTTTACGTCCATGCCGCATTCGAGGGCGCGGGTGGCAAATGTATGCCGCAGGGAATGGAAACTCTTGTGCGGTATTTTTAGTTTTTTCAGGAGCAATTCAAAACTTCGCTGATAGGAGCGAACTGAAACGGACTTTACGTTCGCCGACACAACGAAAGGCGAATCGCTCTTTTTCTTTATGCCTTTCAGGATGGGCAGCAGCTGTTTCGGCAGCGGTATCACGCGGCGGGAAGTCGCCGTTTTCGGCTCGTCGATTATAAGCCCATTCTTGCTATCGTGGCAGGACTTGGAAA
>ERZ1643251.3208-NODE-3208-length-15472-cov-6.880327_pt1 | contig 15472 bp, 15 predicted proteins | sample MGYA00579261_ERZ1643251 | MGnify/ENA primary metagenome ERZ1643251 (study PRJEB29033, sample SAMEA4952267) | chicken gut metagenome | biome: Broiler Chicken; feature: Gastrointestinal Tract; material: Caecum | place: Ireland | collected 2018 | study: Broiler...
GTATGGCCACCTCCTCCCTGATTCGGGAGTCCCTGTACCGGGCCAAGGAGTATGCCGATAAGAAGGACCGCTCCCAGGGGGATCCCGCCAAGATGCCCGCCTTTGACCTGAAGCTGGAGGCCCTGGAGATGGTGGTTCGGGGACAGATCCCCATCAAAGCCCACTGCCACCGGGCGGACGACATCATGACGGCCATCCGTATCGCCAAGGAACTGGGGCTTGCCCTGACCCTGGATCACTGCACTGAGGGCTACCTCATTGCCGATGATATTGCAGCCAGCGGCTGCCCGGCCATTCTGGGCCCCCTGGGTGGATTCCCCCAGAAGCCGGAGGTGGCCCTCCAGAGTCTGGAGGCTGCTTCTATCCTGCATAAGGCCGGCGTCAAGGTGGCCATCATGACCGACCTGCCCGCCAACCACCTGTGGTACCTGCCCATTGCGGTGGGGATGTGTGTGGGGGCGGGGCTGGATGAAATGGAGGGCTTCCGTACCATTACCAGCAACGCCGCTGAGATCCTGGGCCTGGGCGACCGCCTGGGCACCCTGGAGCCCGGCAAGGATGCCGATGTGGCTATCTTTGACGGCAACCCCATCCGGGATCTCTGGTGCCACTGCGCTGCCACCGTCATTGACGGCCAGGTGCGCTATAACAAATTTGAGGAATCCTGCAAGTAAACCAACTATATAAATTTGGAGGTATACCGCTATGAAACACATCAAGATCGCCGCGGGCCTTGCCCATGTGAACTATGGAAACATTGCCGGTGCAGTAAAGGCCGCTGCCGATGCCGGCGCCGATTACATCCACTCCGATGCCGCCGATATGTATGATCTGAAGAACATGCAGCTCATGGGCGGCCACCAGATCATCGAGGGCATTCGTCCTGTTACCGACAAGCCCATCGAGTGCCACTTCTATACCCGTGAGTGCGATCGCCTGTTCATCGAGAAGATCGCTGCTGCCGGCTGCAACATGCTGATCCTGCCTGCTGAGCACTTCATCGGTGCTCCTCTGGCTTACATCATGAACTACTGCCACGAGTTCGGCATGAAGATCGGCCTGACTCTGGGCTGCTACACCCCCCTGTGCTTCGTGGATGAGTCCATCTACGACATTGACCGTCTCCAGATCGTGATCCACGGCGTCAGCAAGACTGACGGCAAGGACAACTGGGATTGGCGCCGCAGCTCCATCGACCTCATCAAGCGGGCCCGTGCGGAGATCAACGAGAAGAACCCCTCCTGCGAGCTGGCTGTGGACGGCGGCCTGCGCTGGAACAACATGGATCCCGTTGTGGAGTGCAACCCCGACGTGGTGATCCTCTCCTCCGCTATCTTCAAGGAGCCCGACGGTATCGCCGCTGGCGTGCAGAAGTGCCGCAAGGCCCTGGACGACGCCGCTGCCAAGTACGGCCTGTAAGAAACGGCAAGGGATTTCCCTTTCCGGGAATATTTCCCGTGAATGTCGGAAACCGGATAGGATACAGCAGAACCCCCTGCACATCTGTGCAGGGGGTTCTTTTCGTATGCCAGAGCACACCGCAGAAGCGTGCCCGCAGGAAAAATATGTCCGGGGAAGTATGTCGGTAGGAAGTACGCTGATAAAAAATATGCCGGCAGAAAGCATGCCGGGGCAGCATACCCGGGGCAAGAAGGCCTTATTCGATGGGGTGGAGGAATTTGGTGTGTTCCTCCAGTTTCCGCAGCTTGTCCAGGTTGTCCCGGCCCACGCAGCCCACCAGAAGGTAGCGCTTGTTGAACACGTCGTGCATGAAGTGATAGAGCAGGTGGAAATCCTTGACCTGGCCAGTGCTGGGGACGTGGATTCGGGGGCCGGTGCAGGGGTGGATGGCGCCGCCGATGGACACATGGTTTTCGTCCAGATAGGTCACGGGCAAATCCTGGGCAATGAGATCGTAGACCTTTTCCTCCAGCTCCTTCAGGTCGATGTCCGGGGCATAATCCGGGAAGGAGAGGACGAAGCCGTGCTTCACGTCGTCGTGGCCGCAGCGCTCCACCTCCTCCTTGGGCAGGCAAAATTCACACAGATCCTCGGCGGTGTGGGCCATAAGCCGGTAGGGAAGGGACTTGTAGACAATGTCGTAAATATCCTGAGGCTCTGGGCCAAAGATGGTGGGCCGGGTAATGACCACTTCCTCACCCACGCCGATCAGCAGATCGGCCTTGATCTCCAGCATGGGATAGATGAGGTCAAAGTGCTCCACGATTACCCGCTTGCCGCTGTGGAGAGCCTGGGTAATGGCGTCAGCCAGGACGCTCATCTGGGTAAAGCCTGTTTCAAAGCGAACATCCAGGTGGTAGGTGTGGGGGGCAAAGAGGCTGAAGCCCCGGTCCTGCTCCAGAATAGGCAGAGGCCGGACGTATACGCCGTTGTCGTCGTTGGTCAGTTCCAGGCCGGGGAACATGCCCCGGATGAGGGCGCTTTTGCCGGAGCCAGCCTCGCCGATAATGCCGATGAGTTTATCGAAGGGGGAGAGGTAAAGCTGTACCAGCTGCATACCCAGGGCGTACATGCGGGCGTGGCCCCGGGGGGCGAAATAAGTGCTGATGATATGACTTCTTTGCAGGTCCTGCATAGGGGGTACCTCCTTTTACAATGGCGGCTTTCCGGGGTGCAAGGCGGCATCAGCGCCGTCCCCGAAGCGGGCTTTTCTTCATTATAGCGGAACGACGGGAATTTGAAAAGGTGGCGCGGAAAATTTGATTGCAAATCATAAAATTGTATTATATAATAAAGCTACATTGATATAGTTCAATGAGAGGAGGAACGAATACATGACAGAGATTGTCCGGAGTGCCGGCGCCGGGACTATGGAGTCCAGTGATGTGTACGTGGAGATTGAGCCCGGCCAGGCGGGAATTGAGCTGCGGCTGGAGTCGGTGGTGAAGGGCCAGTTCGGCCCGGCTATCGAGGAAGTGGTCCGGGAGGTGCTGGATCAGTGCGGCGTGGAAAACGCCAAGGTATCGGTACGGGACCGGGGGGCATTGGATTGTGTGATCCGCTCCCGGGTGGAAACAGCGGTCAAACGGGGAAGGGGGAATACCTGATGCGGCGCTCATTACTGTTTTTGCCGGGCAATACCCCCAATATGCTTATTAACGGCAGCTGCCTGGGCTCCGATGCGGTGATTTTTGACCTGGAGGACGCGGTGTCCCCGGCGGAGAAGGACGCAGCCCGGATTCTGGTGCGCAACACCATGACCTATATGGATTTCCGGGGCTGTGAGACCATCGTGCGGATCAACGGGATTGATACGCCGTATTGGCAGGAGGATTTGGATGAGGTCCTGCCCTGCCGTCCCAATCTGATTCTGCTGCCCAAGGCAGGCACTGCAACTGATATTCAGACAGCGGATGCCTACATGACCCAGGTGGAGCAGCGCCTGGGCCTTGCGCCTAACACCGTGGGACTGGTGGCCCTCATCGAGACGGCCCTGGGTGTGGAGAACGCTTTTGCCATTGCTTCCGCCAGTCCCCGGGTGACAGCGCTGTTCCTGGGGGCCGAGGATCTTACCGCCGACCTTCAGTGCAAGCGTACCAAGGAGAGCCGGGAGATCGAGTACGCCCGGACCCGTCTGGTGGTGGCCGCCCGGGCCGCTGGGGTGGATGTCTACGACACGCCCTTTACCGACGTCAACGACGACGAGGGCATCGAAGTGGACGCCCTCCATGCAAAGGCTCTGGGCTTTACCGGCAAGGCTTCCATCTCCCCCCGCCATGTGGAGGTTATCAACCGGGTGTTCAGCCCCTCTCAGGCGGATATCGACTACGCCTATGAGGTAATGGAAGCCATCCGCATTGGCAAGGAGCAGGGTAAGGGTGCGGTGGCCCTGCGTGGCAAGATGATCGACGCGCCCATTGTGGCGCGGGCTCAGCGGACCATTGCCATGGCCCAGGAGCTGGGCCTGGGAAGGGAGGAAGCGTGATGAACGGTAAAGTAGTCAAGTCAATTCGGGAAGCCATTTCCCTTGCCGGGCTGAAGGACGGCATGACCATCTCCTTCCACCACCATCTCCGCAACGGTGACTATGTGCTCAACCTGGTGATGGAGGAGGTGGCACGGCTGGGGATCCGGGACCTCACCGTCAACGCCAGCTCCCTCTTTGACATCCATCTGCCTCTGCTGGACCACATTCAAAGCCACGTGGTTACCGGCATCCAGACGGACTATATGTCCGCCGCCCTGGGCCGGGAGATCTCCCGGGGGGCCATGGAGAAGCCGGTGCAGTTTCGTACCCACGGCGGCCGGCCCAGCGACATCGCCCTGGGCCGCACCCCCATCGATGTGGCCTTCATCGCCGCTCCTGCGGCGGATCCCATGGGCAACTGCTCCGGTAAATACGGCAAGTCTGCCTGCGGTAGCCTGGGCTACGCCTATCCCGACGCCATGTACGCCAAGAAGGTGGTGGTCATTACCGACAACCTGGTGGACTACCCCCTGCTGGACTGGTCCATTCCCGAGAGCTATGTGGACTATGTGGTCTGCGTGGAGGAGATCGGCAACCCCAAGGGCATCGTCTCCGGCACCACCCAGATCACCCGTGACCCGGTGGGCCTGGTGATGGCCCAGAACGCTGCCAAGGTCATCCAGTACTCCGGACTTTTGAAGGAGGGCTTCTCCTTCCAGACCGGTGCCGGCGGGGCCTCTCTGGCCGCCGCTAAGTTCCTCAAGGACATTATGCTCCGCCAGCAGATTCAGGGCAGCTTTGGCCTGGGAGGCATCACCGGCTACATGGTGGACATGCTCCAGGCAGGCTGCTTCCGGTCCCTGCTGGATGTCCAGTGCTTTGACCTCAAGGCGGTGGAGTCCATCCGCACCGATCCCCGGCATCAGGAGATTTCCGCCATGCACTACGCCAGCCCCAGCCACCGCAGCGCGGTGGTGGACAGCCTGGATGTGGTGATCCTGGGCGCCACGGAGATCGATACCGACTTTAATGTGAACGTACACACCGATTCCAGCGGCTGCATCATGGGCGGTTCCGGTGGCCACAGCGATACGGCGGCAGGGGCAAAGCTGGCCATGATCATTGCTCCCATGTTCCGGGCCCGTCTGCCTATCGTCACCGATCATGTCACTTGCGTGTCCACGCCGGGCAAGGATATCGACGTGTTGGTGACCCAGGGGGGCATTGCCGTCAATGAGAAGAACCGGGAGCTGAAGGAGCGCCTGACGGCGGCGGGCCTTCCGGTGCTGGACATCCACGAGCTGAAGGAGAAGGCCGAGGGCATTACCGGCAAGCCCCGGAAAATGCCCCGGGGGGAACGGACGGTGGCGGAGGTCATCAGCCGGGAGGGCACCCTCCAGGATGTGATTTACAGCGTACCTGACCAGGACTGAGAGAAGGAGGAACAACGCGATGAGAGAAATTGCGGCCCAGCAGATCACCGATACGGTGGAGCGGCTGTGCGTCCAGGCTAACTGCCATCTGCCCCGGGATGTGAAGGAGCGGATCACCGCCAGCCATGATGGGGAGCCCTGGCCCCAGGCCCGGGAGATCCTGGAGCGCATTATGGAGAACTATGCCATCGCCGACGGCAATGACCGACCCATTTGCCAGGATACCGGCATGGCCTGCGTGTTTTTGAAGGTGGGCCAGGAGGTCCATATTATCGGCGACGTGGGGGAGGCCGTCCACGAGGGCGTCCGCAGGGGGTACGCCAAGGGCTACCTCCGCAAGTCTGTGGTGGGGGATCCCCTCAACCGGGTGAATACCGGGGACAATACCCCCGCCATGATCTACTATGAGCTGGTGCCCGGGGACCAGGTGGAGATCACCGTGGCCCCCAAGGGCTTTGGCAGCGAGAATATGAGCCAGATCAAAATGCTCCGGCCTTCCGACGGCGTAGAGGGCGTCAAGGATTTTGTAGTAAAAGTGGTGGAGGACGCGGGAGCCAATCCCTGCCCGCCTATCGTGGTGGGCGTAGGCGTAGGCGGCACATTTGATAAAGCGGCCTACCTTGCCAAGAAGGCTCTGATGCGGCCTTTGGACCAGCGCAACAGCGATCCCTTCTACCAGGCTCTGGAGGAGGAGCTGTTGGAGCGGATCAACGGCCTGGGCATCGGGCCCCAGGGCTTTGGCGGGAAAACCACTGCCTTGGCGGTGAATATCGAGCAGTGCCCCACCCACATCGCGGGACTGCCGGTGGCGGTGAACATCAACTGCCATGTGACCAGACATCAGACGGAGGTGCTGTGAGATGGCGATTCGTATTCAAATGCCCTTGACCCGGGAGCAGGCCAGGACCCTGAAGGCAGGGGACAGCTGCCTGATTTCCGGTGTGATCTATACCGCCCGGGACGCCGCCCACAAGCGGCTGTGCGCCCTGGCGGCGGAGGGCAAGGAGCTGCCCTTGCCTATTGAGAACGCCACCATCTACTATGTAGGCCCCACCCCGGCCAAGCCTGGTGACGCCATTGGCTCCGCCGGCCCCACCACCTCCTACCGCATGGACGCCTACAGCCCCACCCTTATTGCCCTGGGGGAGACCGGTATGATCGGCAAGGGCAAGCGGGGGCCTGAGGTAGTGGACGCCATGAAGGAACACGGCGCGGTGTACTTCGGGGCCATCGGCGGCTGCGGGGCTCTCCTCAGCCAGTGCATCAAGAAGGCAGAGGTTATCGCCTATGAGGACCTGGGAGCCGAGGCCATCCGCCGCCTGGAGGTGGAGGATTTCCCTGTGGTGGTCATTATCGACAGCCAGGGCAATAACCTCTATGAGACAGGCCGGGCGGCGTATCTGAAGAGCCAGGCGTAGGAAGCGGCAGCGAGAGGACGGAAAGGAGGCGCAAGCCATGACGGAACTGTTTCATGTGGACCTGGGCTCCGGGATCCCCATTTATCAACAGCTGGTGGATGAGATCCGCTCGGCCATCAAGACCGGGAAGCTTCCTGCCGGGGAGCAGCTGCCTACGGTGCTGGCCATGGCGGACAGCCTGAGCCTGGCCCGGGGCACCGTAAAGCGGGCCTATGACGAGCTGGAGCGGCTGAATCTGGTGGAGAAGGTTCAGGGCCGGGGTACCTTTGTCTGTTACCGCTCGCCGGATTCTGCCGGCAGCAAGGCTGCTGCCATGGCGGCCATTGATACCATGCTGGATGAGATGGAGCGGCTGGGCTTTTCCCTTGCGGAGGTAAACATCTTTTTCGGATTGAAGCTCCGGGAGCGGGCGGAAAACCTGGCAGATATCAAGGTGGCGGTGGTGGAGTGCAATACGGAGACCCTCTCCCAGCTCTCCGACCAGCTGCGTCGGATTCAAGGGGTAGAGCTTTACTCCTACCTCCTCAGCAGTATCCAGGCCTACCCATATAACCTGGGGGAGGACATGGATCTGGTGGTCACCACCGCCGAGCACGGGGAATACCTGCAAAGCGTCCTGCCCACCCGTAATAAAATTGCAAGAATTGCCCTGCGGCTTTCACCGGGTACCATGGCAACGCTGGTGAAGCTCCGCTCCGGTGAATCTGTGGGGATTCTTTCTTGCAGCCAGCGGTTTGGAGAGCTGCTGTACTCCGCCTGTGGGGCCTATACAGAGAGCGTGACGCTGGACCGTCCCCAGGTTTTGTCCGAGGTGGAGGACTGGGACGGCTATCTCCGGGGAAAAACGGCGATTTTGGTACCGGAGGGCGTGGAAAAGTACGCCAGCGACAGCCAGCTTCTGCGGCTGCGGGAGTTTGCCGCCTCCGGCAAAGTGATCCGCTGCGCCTATGAAATGGACGAGGGATCCTTCCTCTATTTGCAGGAAAAACTCAACCGGCTGCGGGAGAAGAAAATCGGATAAGCATTGCGTCCTCTGCAAACGCAGGGGGCGCAATTTTTCTTGCAAAAATAGAAAATTGTGGTGGAAATCCTTCTTTTTACCTTGACAAAAGATATAGCTAAATGTAGTATATAGGTATAGTTTTATGGGCGAGGGGCCAGGAGGCTCCGGCCTGATAGAGGTGCGACATGGAGCAAAGAAAGAAAAAAGTTCTTGTAATCGGCGTCATTGGCGCCGACGTCCACGCAGTAGGCAATAAGATCCTTTACCACGCTTTTACCGAGGCGGGCTTTGATGTAGTAAACCTGGGCGTTATGGTGTCCCAGGAGGAGTACATCGCCGCCGCCATCGAATCTGACGCCGATGCCATCGTGGTTTCCTCCCTCTACGGACAGGGAGAACTGGACTGCCGGGGTATGCGGGAGAAGTGCGACGAGGCGGGCCTCAAGGGCATCCCTTTGCTGGTGGGCGGCAACATCGTTATCGGCAAGCAGAAGTTTGAGGATGTGGAAAAGCGGTTCAAGGCCATGGGCTTTGACCGGGCCTTCCCCCCGGGGACGGATCCCCAGGTGACCATCGACGCCCTGCGGGAGATCCTGCATATGGACGGTGATGAGGCATGAAGCCCGTCCTGCTCATTGACTTTGGCAGTACCTACACCAAGCTGACCGCGGTGGATGTGGAGGGGGAGCAGATCCTCGGCACCGCCTCCGCCTACACCACCGTACAGACCGACATCAATGACGGTCTGGCTCTGGGGCGTAAGCGCCTGGAGGAACAGACCGGGCCCCTGGAGTTCGCCGAGTGCTACGCCTGCTCCTCCGCCGCCGGCGGGCTGCGGATGGTCACCAGCGGCCTGGTGCCGGAGCTCACCGGCGAAGCCGCCCGGCTGGCCAGCCTGGGGGCCGGGGCCAAGGTGGTGGGGGTCTACGCCTTCCAGCTGACGGAGGACGACATCGAGGACATCCAGAAGCTCCGCCCGGACATCTTCCTCCTGGTGGGGGGCACCGACGGCGGCAACAGCGAGTGCATCCTCCACAACGCCGGGATGCTGGCCGCCATGGAGCCACAGTTCCCGGTGGTGGTGGCAGGCAACCGCACCGCTGCCCGGCAGTGTGAACGGATCCTGAAGGATTGGGAAGTTTATGTCTGCCCCAACGTGATGCCCAAGTTCGGCGTTTTGCAGATTGAGCCCACCCAGAAGCAGATCCGGGAGATTTTCCTCAACCGGATTATCCAGGCAAAGGGCCTCTCCCAGGCAACGGCCCTGCTGTCCGACATTCTGATGCCCACCCCCTCGGCGGTGCTGCTGGCCACAGAGCTGCTGGCCAAGGGCTGCGAGGGAGAAAGCGGCATCGGCGACCTCATCGCCGTGGATGTGGGCGGCGCCACCACCGACGTCTATTCCATGGCCGACGGTATGCCCGAGCAGATGAACACCGTGTACAAGGGCCTCCCTGAGCCCTTCTCCAAGCGGACGGTGGAAGGGGACATCGGTATGCGGTACAGTGTGTACGGCATTGTGGAGGCTGCCGGCGTCCAGCGGGTCAGCCAGCTCTCCGGCCTGCCGGAAAAGCGGGTGGAGGAGCTGGTGGCTTACCTCCGGGAGCACACGGACCGTGTCCCCGATGGCGACAAGGAGCTGGAGGCCCTGGATCAGGCCCTGGCCTCCCTGGCGGTGGAGACCGCCGTGGCCCGCCACGCGGGCACCATGGAGGAGACCTACACCATGATGGGCCAGACCTTTGTCCAGACCGGCAAGGACCTGACCCGGGTCAAGCAGATCGTGGTTACCGGCGGCAGCCTGATCCATACGAAAAACACCGTGGATATCGCCAAATTCGCTTTGTATTCCCCCGCCCAGCCCATGTCCCTGCGGCCTAAGCAGGCAGGCATCTGGGTGGACAGATCCTATATCTTGGCCGCCATGGGGCTTCTTTCTTCCCGGTATCCCCAGGCGGCGCTTCGAATGATGAAAAAGGAGCTTGAACAGCATGGATATTCAGAATAAGAGGATCCCCGACGGGGAGTTTGCCCGGCTGCGCCAGGAGGTGCTCTCCCAGTGGCCCACCGGTAAGGGCGTTGACCTGGAGGAGGCGGTGGCCTACCACAAGGCCATGCCCGACGAGCGCATTTTCGCCAAAAAGCTGCTGGCGGCCAAGGCGGCAGGCAAGACCCTGGTGCAGCCCCGGGCCGGCGTGCCGGTGATCTCCGAGCACATCAAGCTCATGCAGCACCTCCAGGACCAGGGCGAGGCGGATCTCCTGCCCACCACCATCGACAGCTACACCCGTCAGAACCGCTATGAGGAGGCGGAGAACGGCATCCGGGAGTCCATCCGGCTCAACCGTGCCATGCTCAACGGCTTCCCGGCGGTGAATCACGGCGTCATCGGCTGCCGTCAGATCATTGAGAGTGTACATACCCCCATCCAGGTCCGCCACGGTACCCCCGACGCCCGGCTCCTCACCGAGATTACCTATGCCGGCGGCTTTACCAGCTACGAGGGCGGCGGCATCTCCTATAACCTGCCCTACTGCAAGAACGTCCCCATGGAGCGCACCATCCGGGACTGGCAGTATGTGGATCGCCTTACCGGCCTCTATGAGGAGATGGGCGTGTCCATCAACCGTGAGCCCTACGGTCCCCTCACCGGCACTCTGGTGCCTCCCTGCATTTCCCACGCCGCGGCCATCATCGAGGCCCTGCTGGCAGCGGAGCAGGGTGTGAAGAACATCACCGTGGGCTATGGTCAGTGCGGCAACCTGGTGCAGGACGTGGCGGCTATCCGTACCCTCCAGGAGCTGACCGACGAGTACCTCCACAAGTATGGCTATGACGATGTGGCGGTGACCACCGTCCTCCACCAGTGGATGGGCGGCTTCCCCGCCGACGAGGCCAAGGCCTTCGGCGTCATCTCCACCGGCAGCCTCATTGCCGCCTTCTCCAAGGCCACCAAGGTTATTGTCAAGAGCCCCCACGAGGCGGTGGGCATTCCCACCATGGAGGCCAACGCTCAGGGCCTGCGCTGCACCAAGCAGGTGGTCAATATGATGGCCGACCAGACCTTCCAGGATGCCCGTCTGCCCCAGGAGGAGGAGATCATCCGCCAGGAGACCCGCTGCATCGTGGATAAGTGCTTTGAGCTGGGCGAGGGCGATATCGCTATGGGCGTGTGCCGCGGCGTGGAGGCCGGTGTGCTGGATGTGCCCTTTGCTCCCTGCCGGGCCAATGCGGGCCTGATGCTGCCCTGCCGCGACAACGACGGCGCGGTGCGGATCCTCAACATGGGCAACCTCCCCTTTACACAGGATCTCAAGGATTTCCACGCCGCCAAGATTGCTGAGCGCGCTGCCTTTGAGAAGCGGAAGGCCTCTTTCCAAATGGTCATTGACGACGTGTACTCCATCGGCAAGGGCCGCCTGGTGGGCCGCCCCAGATATTGATGATCGGTTAAAAAATATATACCGCCTTTGGGCGGAAAAGGAGAAGAAACATGAAAATCGTAGATGTGGTATGTTCCGCGGGCCGTACCGGCTTTTACTTTGACGATCAGCGGGCCATCAAGGCCGGTGCCGGCCATGACGGCATCTTCTATGTGGGCAAGCCTGTGACCGAGGGCTTCAGCGCCGTGCGCCAGGCCGGCGAGTCCATCTCCGTGATGCTGGTGCTGGAGGATGGCCAGGTCGCCACCGGCGACTGCGCCGCCGTGCAGTACTCCGGCGCCGGCGGACGGGATCCCCTGTTCCTGGCCAAGGATTTTATCCCCCTCATTGACAAGTACATCAAGCCCCAGCTGGTGGGCAAGGAGGCCGACAACTTCCGCAGCCTCTGCGCCATGATGGAGGCCATCCAGATCGACGGCCAGCGGCTCCACACCGCCATCCGCTACGGTCTCTCCCAGGCCATCCTGGACGCCGTGGCCAAGGCTACCGGCCGCCTGATGTGCGAGGTGGTGGCCGACGAGTACGGCTGCACCGTGTCCGAGACTCCCATCCCCGTGTTCACCCAGTCCGGCGACGACCGCTACAACAACGCCGACAAGATGATCATCAAGGGGGCCCAGGTGCTGCCCCACGCCCTGATCAACAACGTGGAGGAGAAGCTGGGCAGGAACGGCGAGAAGCTGGCGGAGTATGTGGCATGGCTCCGGGACCGGATCCTTTCCAACCGGGCCAGCGAGGACTATATGCCTGTCATGCACATCGACGTCTACGGCACCATCGGCGCCGCCTTCGGCAACAACAATTACAAGGCCATGGCCGACTATCTGGCCAAGCTGGAGGAGATCGCCAAGCCCTTCCACCTGCGCATTGAGGGCCCCATGGACTGCGACTGCGACCGTGAGACCCAGATGGTGGCTCTGGCGGGCCTGACCCGTGAGCTGGACGAGCGTGGCATCCACGTGGAGCTGGTGGCTGACGAGTGGTGCAACACCCTGGAGGATATCAAGCTCTTTGCTGACAACAAGGCGGGCCACATGGTCCAGATCAAGACCCCTGACCTGGGCGGCATTAACAACACCATCGAGGCGGTGCTTTACTGCAAGGAGAAGGGCATCGGTGCCTACCAGGGCGGCACCTGCAACGAGACCGACCGCAGCGCCCAGGTGTGCGTCCACTGCGCCATGGCTACCCAGCCCGACCAGATCCTGGCCAAGCCCGGCATGGGCGTGGACGAGGGCTTCATGATCGTCTACAACGAGATGAACCGGATCATCGCCCTGCGGAAGGCCAAAAACGGTCGGAAAAACTAATAGATATAACAGCTTACCCTGTGAATTGTGAATAGAAAAAGGGAGGACGGCGCCGCATTTGCGGCGCCGTCCTCTCTTTCTTTGGCGGCAAGGTCAGAACATCATCTGCTGGATGTACTGATCCATAAAAAAGGGGTTGGTGGCGAGATTCACCGTTACCGCCCTGTCTGCCATGCGGCAGCTTTCCTCCTGAAGGGGAAGGCTGCGCAGCAGCATAGCCGCGCCGGAGAGGGCGGCGTTGCCCAGCACGTCGCACCGGGACGTCAGCTCCGGGGGCAAAAGGCCGATAGCGGCGGCACTGTCCAGGGAGAGGTAGCTGCCAAAGCCTCCGGCGATGGCCAGACGGGCCACGTCCGTGGCTGGGAGCCCCGCCTCATGGAGCAGGGTTTCCATGCCGGCGCGGACAGCGCTTTTGGCCAGCTGCACCTGCCGCACATCCATCTGGGTAAAGGCTACGCCTTCGGCCAGAGGCCATTGGTCCTCATCGTCAGCCAGAAGGCCGGTTTCGTCCATCTTACCCAGCTTCAGAAGGCAGGCCAGCACGTCCGCCACGCCGCTGCCGCAGATGCCCATGGGGGCCCTGTCACCGATGGTGTGGACGGCGATGCCGCCCTTTTCCACCCAGGCGTGGTCAATGGCGCCGGGAGCGCCCTGCATGCCCTGGGACAGGTTGGCCCCTTCAAAGGCAGGGCCTGCCGCCGTGGAGCAGCAGGTGAGCACCCCCTTATGCCACAGGGCGATTTCACCGTTGGAACAAAGTCTGCCAGCAGGGCGGTATCCGTGCCGCGGCAGATGCCGCTGGCCATAAGGGCAGTGGTAATGTCGCCGCCCACAAAGGCGGACATACACCGGGGCAGATATACCGGTATGTCTGCCGGACAGGGGAGATCAAGCTTCCCGGCAGAGAAAGTGCGGCCAAACCGCTCTTTTACCGCAAAGGGGGCGGCGGCCAGGGGAGAGATATCCGTGGCGGTAAGGAGATGGAGCATGGCGGTGTTGCCGGTAATGACCATGCCGTCAATGTGGCTGACGTCCTTCTCTGCCTTCCGGCACAGCTCCTCCAGCAGGGTGGATACCCCCCGGCGGATGCACTGGGCCAGCGCCTGCCGCTCTCCGCCTACCGACCGGCCTACCCGGCTGATCACATCGGCCCCAAAGACGCCCTGGGGGTTGGGGGCCGAGGCAGAGGCGAGAAGCTGCTGACGGTCATAGAGCTGAGCGGCCAGAGTGGTGGTACCGATATCCACTGCGGCTCCCAGCTGGGAAAACATGGGATCGACAGCAAAGGCCTGCTCCGCGCCCTGGACGCAGATCTGGCTGAGAGTGCTGCCTGCCGGCAGGCGGACACAGACGTCTCCCAGTACCCGGGCGCAGCAGGCGAAACGGATTCCCTCGGCCAGCTCCCGGGGGGTAAGGCCTTTGACTTCTGACGGTGAGGGCTGGGACAAGACGCCCTGGGCCCACACGCGGCATTTCCCGCAGCGGCCCTGGCCGCCGCAGGGCATATCCGGCGGGTGTCCCAGCTCCGGCAGCAGGGAGGAGAGCAAGGCACCCTCCCGGACGGAATATACGCTGTCACCTGCCGGGGTCTGGATGATCAGCTGGGCCATGGATTTACCTCTTTCCCATCAGCACCGCCCCAAAGTAGGTGACGGTGTTGACGCCGTTGATATATTTCATACCCGCCTGGGGGGCCAGGACGGATACATTGATGCCATAGGCTTCCAGGCTGGACAAGGCCAGATCCGGATGGCGGCAGGGCTGATCGTCCTGCTTGGCGCATCGGGAGCAGACCCGGCATCCGCCGGCCCCCAGGAACAGGCAGTCCTCCAGGCCCAGGTCCGTAAACTTCCGGCGGACGGCGGCGGCCAGGCGGTTCATCCGCTCACCGGCGGCCATCATCCCCTCGAAGTCATAGCTGTCCTCCAGGGTATCCACGATCTGGTAGACCAGGGCGGTGCGGTATGTCCTGGCCTGACAAATCAGATCCTCCACCTTTCCCACATGGGGCGGGCACATCCAGCTGCGGCCATACATACCGCAGGCGTTGCTCTCACAGAGACTGCGAAAAGAGGGCTCAAAATCGATCTCATCCACCGGTACCGCGCCGGCTTTGTCTGCTCCCAAGGATATAATCACTGCCAACAGTTCTTCAGTAGTCATCATTTGATACGCTCCTGTCTGAAACCGGGGTCCGCCGAAAAGGCGGCCTGTTCCTAAGTGTACCGCCGGCGGAGGAATCTGTAAAGAAGGATCCGCTTCGCCGGAATGGATGGAAGGGAAAAGGACCCTCGGGGCTTCCGCCGGAAGACCGGCGGCCCCGGGGGCCCCATGGGGGTAGCGGCAGCGCCGTTTACTTGTGATAGAATTCCTCCACCGCCGCAAAGAAGGCGTCGATATTCTCCCAGGGTGCGGCGAGAGGAATATCACAGCCGGAGGAAATCAGGAAGTTGGGGTACTTGCAGCAGGCGTCCATGATGGACAGAGTATCCTGCCGGACCTTCTCGGGGGTACCGTTGCGGATGGCGGAGACAGGATCCACGTTGCCCATGGTGAGTACATCCCCGGGCATCTGCCGGAGCATATCCTCCATGGATACGGCGTTGCCGAAGTGGTAGGCGGCAGCGCCGGTCTCCAGGATCTGGGGCACCATGCGGCTGACGGCATCGCCGCAGTTATGGTAGATAACGATAAATTCCTCGTCCTGGACGGCGTCCACGATTTTCCTGATATAGGGGGAGGAGAACTCGCCGCAGAAGTCCGGGGAGAGGAGGCCTGCGGCGGGCTCGGCGATGACTACGCCATGGGCGCCGATGGCCTTGTAGGCCTTCACATAGGAGAGCAGGAACGCGGTGGCCTTCTCCAGGGTGGTGTGGACCATTTCCGGCTCCTCGTAGCAGTTGATCATCACCTGGGTCATGTCCATCAGGCGGCCTG
>ERZ1643251.3210-NODE-3210-length-15466-cov-34.697683_pt1 | contig 15466 bp, 10 predicted proteins | sample MGYA00579261_ERZ1643251 | MGnify/ENA primary metagenome ERZ1643251 (study PRJEB29033, sample SAMEA4952267) | chicken gut metagenome | biome: Broiler Chicken; feature: Gastrointestinal Tract; material: Caecum | place: Ireland | collected 2018 | study: Broiler...
TGACGGACGCTTATTACTCCCGGTGCCTGAAAGGCTTTCACATGAGCGGGCAGGCTCCATACGGTTATCAGTTGGAGTCGACAGTGGTTGAAGGTATCCGCACAAAGAAGATGGTGGCAGACCCAGTAGCCGCTGACCATGTACGGCTGATGTTTGAGATGTACGCTGAGCCGGAAACCTCTTTCGGAGATATTACCCGCTACTTTGAGGAACAGGGTATCAAGATTTACGAAAAGTCAATGGTTCGGAGTTTCCTTTCCCAGCTTTTACGGAACCCTGTTTACGCACAGGCCGACTTGGAACTGTATGAGTTTTTCAAGAGCCAGGGCGCGGCCATTGTCAATGACGCTTCTGATTTTGCCGGAACCAACGGCTGTTATCTCTATCAGGGCCGTGATGTAAAGGAGGATAAGGACAGGTGCCTGAAAGACCAGATACTTGTGATTGCTCCGCATGAAGCACTCATACCGTCTGACGTTTGGCTGAAATGCCGGAAGAAGCTAATGATGAATAAGACCTTCCAGCAAGGCCGCAAACCGAAAAATACATGGCTTGCCGGAAAAGTCAAATGTGGGTGTTGCGGATATGCCTTGAAAGCAACCCATGTTCCGAACAGTCCGGGATATTTCCGCTGTACAAAACGGGCAGAAAATAAGGGCTGTCCGGGATGTGGGAAAATCCGCAAGACTGAATTTGAAGAATTTATCTTCAATGCCATGAGGGCAAGATTTAAGAACTTTCAAGTCCGCCATGACAGGGAAGAAAAAGTAAATCCGAAACTGACCGCCCATCAGATCGAGCTTGCACAGGTCGAGGCTGAAATTGAAAAACTGCTTGATACACTGACCGGAGCCAATGCGACACTGCTTGCCTATGCCAACAAAAAAATTGAAGAACTGGACACTCGCCGCCAGACTATTTCAAAGGCGATTGCAGAATTGTCCGTTGAAACAATGTCCCCCCAAAAGGAACAGGAGCTTTCCTATTTCCTTGACCACTGGGACAGCATTGACTTTGACGACAAAAGAAAAGCCGCTGACGGCCTGATTATTTCAATCAGCGCAACCAGCGACCACGTTCAAGTAGAGTGGAAAATCTGAACACTCTTGATTTTGCCACTCTACTTACTTTCAAATCTAACATTTCTTTTTAATCTTGTTTGTACCCCTTGTACACCGATGCTTCCTGCTATCGTTGCAATTACCAACGCCTTTGATAAAAAATCAAAATGAGAATAGAATGGCTATTATGCCCTATCTGTAAAAGTAAAACACGCCTTCAATTACGAGAAGATACCGAATTAAAGAATTTTCCCCTCTACTGCCCTAAATGCAAGCAGGAAACACTTATCAACGCAAAGGATTTACAGATAACCGTTATTCAAAAGCGGGAACACTAATCAAACTATGTAAGCCGCCGCATGGGTAATACCATAGCGGCTGTTTTCGTGCCTATCGGCTGTCTCTGTCAAAGGATTTCTTTCTCTGTCTCGGCGGATTTCTCTGCTTGCCCTCTGCCTGAAGCTGGCGCAGGCGTTTTAGTACACTCTCCCGTTCAGGCGGCTTTGCCTGCTCTTTTTGAGCGGGTTTTCGTTTTTCCCTGACCTGCCGCTCCCATGCCGCAAGGTCACGATTGTACTGCTCCACAACAGCCTCCGCTTTGCGGTAGGTTGCCATGAACGCCTGCACATCGGGATAACCGTCCTCTTTCAGAACATCGGGCAGTTTATCCAGCTTTTCAGCGATTTCCTTTTCTGTCCGCTGTATCTGCTCTGTGAGCGCCTTGCGCTCCTTACCCTTGAAAATCCCTTTTGTATCGGCAAGTTGCTGTTTCAGTTTCGGAAGTACCGTATCCTGCAAATGCCGGATTTCTTTCGCCTTATCCTGCGCCTTTATCATCAGCTTTTGCATGGTACGGAACTCTGCCATATCTATTTCAAGGACAGGCTTCGGCGGCATATCGTGTTCACGGATTAAGTTTTGCAGGAAGTCCTTTGCCTTGTTTACGATACTGCGGAACAGATTGGGAAGCCAGCCCTTGCTTTTGATAGACTGGCTCGCCTTTTCGTGTATCTCTGTCTGCTTGACTTCTAAAATCTTTGCTTCGGAGATACCTGATAATAACGCCATATCCGCTGTCCTGTTCCATTCCTGCCTTGCGGCATTGTCGGCTTTGATTTCGTCCTCTTTGGGATTGTTCTTGCCGATTTTCTTGGTCGGCAGATAGACGCTGTTTTTATCAAATACCTTTAAGTGCTGCTCAGGATCAGAGATATGGCGGTTGATAAGTTCCGTATACACTTCCTTTATCTCTCGGAGAAAAGGCTCTCCCTTAAAGCGTGTATCTTTGGTAGTAAACAGATGGCTTTCGTATACCTCGCCTTTTTTGATGACGGTACAGCCTTTCCGTATCTGCCCGTCCTCCCCCGTGATTTCCTTTTTGGTGCGGACACGCTTTCCAGTCTCGTCAAAGAACACGCTGCGGGAAGCAATCTTCACATCGGGTTCGGGGAGCAGCCTCCTCTCGCTGAAAATCAGATGGATACACAAGCAATCTGTTGTCCGGCGGCGCAAAGCCGAAAGATGTGCAGGAACTTCTCGGACACTCCGATGTCAGTACCACAATGAACATCTACGCTCACTCTACAAGGGAAGCGAAGCGCACTTCCGCAAGGCTGCTGGATAAGGTGGTCGGCGGGGAATAAAAAGTTGCCCTTGTTTCGGCTCGTAAGGGCAAAAACAAGGGCAAACAGATAAGGTTTGAACGGAAAACAGGCGTGAAGCCTTGAAAAATCAATGGTTTTTGAAGATTAGATAGTTAAATCCTAATTTGTCGTCAGTTCATCCCCTTCACTCCGCCCCGCAGTCCTCCCCTGCTCCCGGGGGCCGCGGGGCGTTTTTCCCCGTCCGCCCGGGGTGTTTTCCGCGCGGTGCGGCCAAGATTCGGCAAAGAATGCCGCGTTTTGGTTGACGGCGGGCGTTTGCCATGGTACGCTAATCACAAAGAGCTTTCCCTTTTGCCCTGTTGAAGGGAGGATGTCCAATGAAAAGATTCGGTTTCGGGGTCAGGTTTGCGGCCCTGCTCGCCGCCATTGCCGCGGTGATCGTGCTGCTGGTGCTGGTGATCGGCAACCGCGCCCGCAAGGGGCGCACCGGCCTGCCGCTGGACGAAGAGACCGGCCTGCTGGGCAGCGCCGCGCTGGTCAAGCTGGAAAAAGCCTACGGCAACAGCCTGCCGGTCGCGCTGCGGCGGCTGGGGCTGAACCGGCTGGACATCCAGGAGCTGGCGTACCAGAAAAACGGATACCAGCTGAACCAGCTGCTGACCTGGGAGGAGCGGGAGTTTTACGTCCGCCTGGAAATGCTGGTGGATAAGTTCAACACCTATTCCATTACCCTGTGCGACGGCGGCGAGGGCGCCACCAAAGCGCAGGCCGTTGAAATGGCGGACTTCTGGCTGGCGCAGGCCACCGCGCTGTACGGCGAACCGCTGGAAACCAACGACCCGCACAACACGCTGGCACAGGACGAAGGCCGCGCGAAACTGCAGGACCCGGATTTCCACGGTTTTCTGTACGCCATGTGGAAAATTGGCGACGGCACACGGTTTTACATCAATATCGTCGTCAACCAAACCGATGAATACGACGGATGCTTCGCGAGCATCAATTATCTGCCCTGGAAGGACAACGACCTTGCCTTTATGTCCGAAACGTGGTGATTTTTGGTTGGCCCGGCCGATGTAAAAGGCGAAACGCACCAACATGAACGCCCGCGGCCCCCTGCTGTTTGCATGGGGCCGCGGGCGGTTTTGTTGGGCGAGGCGCGGGGAGGGGTTGCGGCCAGGCGGCAGCGTTTGCGGCGGTGCGGGGTGCAGCGGGATGAGGGCATCCCGCCCTACGGACGCCTGTTTGGTCACGGGCATCCCGTTTGGCCCGAAACAAAAAATTTATTCGTAGGGGCGGGATTTACTGCGCCCGCAGGCGCGTTTCGGAGGCCAACCGCCGCGCAGCGGCGGCTCTTAGGCCGGAGATCCCGCCCGTGGAACCTTGCGCCGCCGTCGGGTCCCCGGGCCGATATGGAATCGGCCCCTACGGTCTCAACGGGTTTTTGGGGCCGGGTTTCGCGTCTGCCGGGGGGCCTTATACCCCGGCGGGCAGGGTGGTTTCCAGCCGGGGCACGCCGCCCGCCAGGTCTTCGGCGGTCAGGGGCTGGGGCGCGGCCGGGGCGGCGCCCAAGTTTTCCCGCGCGACGGCCAGCATCAGCTTGATGCGGTTTTCCTGGTTGACGCGGGTCGCGCTGGGGTCGTAGTCGATGGGGGTGATGTTGGCCTCCGGGTGCAGCGCGCGGATTTTGTTGATCATGCCCTTGCCCACGATGTGGTTGGGCAGGCAGCCGAACGGCTGCGCGCAGACGATGTTGGCGTAGCCGCCTTCGACCAGCTCGATCATTTCGGCGGTCAGCAGCCAGCCTTCGCCCATCTTGGCCCCCAGCGAGATGACGCCCTCCGGCTTTTTCATCAGCTCACGGAAGGACCCCGGCGCATAGAAGCCGTTTTGGCGCATCGCCTCGTTGCAGCTTTCGCCGATGGAATCCAGCCACGAGAGCAGCATATCCGCGCCGCCGGCCTTGAGCTTGCTGCCGCCGTAAAGGTCGACGTCCAGCGTCTGGTTGGCGATGCAGTATTCGACAAAGCCCATCAGGCCGGGCAGGTTGACTTCGCAGTCCTGGCTTTCCAGGAACTTTTCCAGGTCGTTGTTGCCCAGCGGCGAATATTTGACGTAAATTTCGCCGACGACGCCGACCTTGACCTTGGGGACGACCGTGCGGGGAATCTTGGCAAAATCGGCGGCGATGCGCGGGAATTCGCGCTTCATATCGTGCCCGCTGTAGTTGCGGCTCTCGCGCATCCAGCGCTGGATCTCGGCGATCCAGCGCTCGGTGGCCTCGTCGGCCGCGCCGGGCGTGTCCTCGTAGGGCTTGACCTGGCTGCGCAGCGCGCAGAGCATGTCGCCGTAGAAGATGCTGGCCAGCACCTTGCGCAGCAGCGGCAGCGTGATGGGCAGGCCGCTGTTTTTTTCCAGCCCGGAAAAGTTGAGCGAGGCGACCGGGATGTTGCCGTAGCCGGATTTGACCAGCGCCTTGCGCAGCAGCTTGATATAGTTGGACGCGCGGCAGCCGCCGCCGGTCTGGGTGATGAGCAGCGCCGTGTGGTCCAGGTCGTATTTGCCGCTGTTGAGCGCGTCGATAAACTGGCCGATGACCAGCAGCGCCGGGTAGCAGGTATCGTTGTGGACGTATTTCAGCCCCAGCTGCGCGACCTCGCTGCCGCAGTTGCCCAAAATTTCGACATTGTAGCCCTCACATTCCAGCGCGGCCGCCATCAGGCGGAACTGGGTCACGGCCATGTTGGGGATCAAAATTTTGTGGGTCTTGACCATGTCCTTGGTGAAGTTGGGGGTCATGTACTCCATGCGGTTCAGTTCCTCCCTTTTTCCTCCGCCCGTTCTTCCAGGGCGGCAAACAGGCTGCGCAGGCGGATGTTGACGGCGCCGAGGTTGGTGATCTCGTCGATCTTGAGCTGGGTGTACAGCTTATCGCCTTCCTGCAGGATCTCGCGGGTTTCGTCGGTCGTGATGGCGTCCAGCCCGCAGCCGAAGCTGACAAGCTGCACCAGGTCCATATCCGGCTGGGTGGTGCAGTATCGGGCGGCCGCGTACAGGCGGCTGTGGTAGGTCCACTGGTTGAGCACCGAAGTGGGGAATTTTTCCACCAGATGGCTGACCGAATCCTCGGTGACGACAGCCGCACCCTGGCGGATGATGAGCTTGTCGATGCCGTGGTTGACTTCGGGGTCGACATGATAGGGGCGGCCCGCCAGCACAATGATGCGCTTGCCCTCGGCGCGCGCACGCGCGATGATCTCGGCGCCCTTGGCGCGCACCTGGGCCATGTGGCGCTCATACTCGGCATAGGCAGCGTCAATGGCCTGCGCCACGGCCCGGTGGTCAAGGCCGGGGAAATACTTGTCCAGCACCGCCGGGAAACGTTTGGTAAAGTCCTTGCGGCGGGCCAGGTTGAGATAGTCGTAGATGAAGGTGGTTTGCGCAAGCTCGTGGCAGTTGCCCTCGAGCACTTCGGGGTAATAGGCGACGACCGGGCAGTTGTAGTGGTTGTCGCCCAGATGCTCGTCGATGTTATAGCTCATGCAGGGGTAGAAGATCGCGTCGACGCCCATCTTGACAAGCTCGGCGATGTGCCCGTGCGCGAGCTTGGCCGGGAAGCAGGCGGTATCGCTGGGGATGGTGGCCTGGCCTTCCTGATATAGCGCGCGGCTGGATACCGGGCTGGTTTTGACCGTAAAGCCGAGCTTTGTGAACAGCGTGTGCCAGAACGGCAGCAGTTCGTACATGTTCAGGCACAGCGGCAGGCCGATGGTCCCGCGGCTGTTTTCAAGGTTTTGGGGCTTGTAGTCCAGCAGCAGGCGCAGCTTGTAGGCGTAGAGGTCCAGGTCCTCGTTGGTAGCCTTGCCGGTCACGGGTTTGTCGCAGCGGTTGCCGGAAATAAAGCGCTTGCCGTCCGCAAAGATGTTGACAGTCAGCTGGCAGTGGTTGCCGCAGCCGTTGCACTGCACGGTGTTGACTTTCTGGGTGAAGGCTTCGAGCTCCGCCAGCGTCAGCACGCTGCTGCGCGCGCCGGGCTTTGCGTGCGCCTTGCCGTACAGCGCCGCGCCGAACGCGCCCATCAGGCCGGCGATGTCGGGGCGGATGACCTCGACGCCCATCTCCTTTTCAAACGCGCGCAGCACGGCTTCGTTGTAGAAGGTGCCGCCCTGCACGACGATGTTGCGGCCGAGCTCCTCCGGGCTGGAGGCGCGGATGACCTTGTACAGCGCGTTTTTGACGACCGAGATCGAAAGCCCGGCGCTGATGTTTTCGATCGAAGCGCCGTCTTTCTGCGCCTGTTTGACGCTGGAGTTCATGAACACGGTGCAGCGGCTGCCAAGGTCGACGGGGCGGTCCGCAAAAAGGCCGAGGGCCGCGAACTCCTTGACGTCGTAGCCCAGCGCCTGGGCGAAGGTCTGCAAAAAGGACCCGCAGCCGGACGAGCAGGCTTCGTTCAAGAAAATATTGCTGATCGCGCCGTCCTCGATCTTGAAGCATTTCATGTCCTGGCCGCCGATGTCGATGATGAAATCGACGTTGGGCATAAAGTGCTTGGCGGCCGTGAAGTGGGCCACCGTCTCGACAAGGCCGCGGTCGCAGTGGAACGCGTTTTTGACAAGCTCTTCGCCGTAGCCGGTCGTGGTGACGCTGGCGACCTCCAGCCCGGGGTGCTTTTCGTACAGTTCGGTCAGCACCTTGCGCACAAGCGGGATCGGGTTGCCCAGGTTGGGCTGGTAGCTTGTGAACAGGATGTTGTCGTTTTCATCAATGACGGCCAGCTTGATGGTGGTGGAGCCGGAGTCGATGCCGATGTGCACCGGGCCGCACTGCGCGCCGAACGCCACGCGCGGCACGGCGGCCTTCATGTGGCGGGCGTGGAAGTCCTCGTACTCCTGCTTGCTGGCGAACAGCGGCGGCAGGCTGACATAGGTGGCCGTGGCGCTGTACTGGCCCAGGCGGTCGATGACGGCGGGCAGGTCGCATTCGCGGTCGGCATAGAACGCCGCGCCCAGCGCGACGTACAGAAGGCTGTTTTCCGGGCAGGTGCCCTGCAGGTGCAGCGTCTCGTCAAAGCATTTGCGCAGCACGCCCGAGAAGGTCAGCGGCCCGCCCAGGTAGAGCACGTTGCCCTGGATCGGCCGCCCCTGCGCCAGACCGGCGATGGTCTGGTTGACAACCGCCTGGTAGATGGAGGCGGCGATGTCCCCCGCCTGCGCGCCCTGGTTGATGAGCGGCTGCACGTCGCTCTTGGCAAACACGCCGCAGCGCGAGGCGATGGTGTAGGTGCGCTGCGCGCCCTGGGCGGCTTTGTCCATCTCGTCGGCGCTCATCTTGAGCAGCGTGGCCATCTGGTCGATGAAGGCGCCGGTGCCGCCCGCGCAGGAACCGTTCATGCGCACCTCGGTGCCTTTGGTCAAAAACAGGATCTTGGCGTCCTCGCCGCCCAGCTCGATGATACAGTCGGTGCCGGGGGCCAGGCGGTTGGCCGCCACGCGGGTGGCAAAAACCTCCTGCACAAAGGGCACCTGGCAGCTGTCCGCCAGGCCCATGCCCGCCGAACCCGAGATGGCCAGCAGCGCGCGGCCGCCCGGCAGATACTGCTCCGCCACGCGGCGCAGGATCTCCTGCCCTTTTTCCAGAATATGGCTGTAGTGGCGCTCATAGGTGGAATATACGATCTGACCGGCGTCGTCCAGAACAACGCATTTTATGGTGGTGGAACCAATGTCCAAACCGACTCTCATGCAAGAAACCTCCCGGCTGTGGGGTTAAGTGGGTACAGCCCTGCCGACGGGCAGGGGCAATCATTTTATTTTAACGCAGGCGGGCAAAATTTGCAAGCCTGCGGCGGGCTGCGCCGAAAAAATGCGCATGGTTCGCCCATACGCATTGTACAACATCTTTTTGAACGGTTTTTGAACAAATCAGCGGGGCGTCTGGGCGGCGGCGCGCAGCGCGGCCAGCTCCGCGGCGGTCAGCGGCCGCCATTCGCCCGGGGCGAGGGCCGGGTCCAGCCGGACCGGGCCGATGGCTTCCCGGTGCAGCGCGTTGACCCCCGCGCCGTAGACGCCGAACATGCGCTTGATCTGGTGGTAGACGCCCTGGCGCAGCGTGACGCGCACACAGCAGGGGTCCGCCCCCGCCGGTTCGGCCGCGGCCGGGGCCAGGCGCGTTCCGTCGGCCAGCGTGACGCCCGCGGCAAAGCCCGCCTGCATGGACGCGGTAAGCGGCGTGTCCAGCTGGACAAGATAGGTCTTGTCCACATGGCGGGCGGGGGCCAGGATGTCGTGCGCAAAGCCGCCGTCGTCGGTCAGCAGCACAAAGCCGGTGCTGGTCTTGTCCAGCCGCCCGGCCGGGAACAGCTGCCGCCGCGGGTAGGCGGAGGCGGCCAAGTCGGCGACGGTCGTCTCGCGCGCGTCGCGGCTGGCGCTGACAACGCCCACGGGCTTGTTGAGCATCAGGTAGACGTATTTTTCATAGGCGCCGCCCAGCGGCTTGCCTTCCAGCGCGACCTGCGCGGTGTTTTCGTCGAGCTTGGCGTCCGGCCGTTTGCACACGGCGCCGTCCACCGCCACCGCCCCGGCCGCGATCTTGCGGCGGCTCTCGCTGCGGGTCAGCCCCAGGCGCTCGGCCAGGTACTTGTCCAGGCGAATCATGCGCCTGCCTCCGCCGTGATGGCCGCGGCCGTCCCGCGCGTAGCGGCGAGCAGGTCGGCCGGGGCGGCTTCGATCTGGGTCCCGATGCGCCCGGCCGAGACGAGGATGGCCGGTTGGGTCAGGCAGCTTGCGTCGAACACCGTCTTGAACTGCTTTTTCATGCCCACCGGGCTGCAGCCGCCGCGCACATAGCCGGTGACTTTGAGCAGGTCGGCCACATGCAGCATGGACACGCTCTTGACCCCGGCGGCTTTGGCGGCTTTCTTGAGGTCGAGCTCCGCCGCAACGGGGATGACGAAAACGTAATAGTTGCGGTCCGCCCCCTGGGTGACAAGCGTCTTGAACACGCAGGCCGGGTCCCGGCCGGTCAGCCGGGCGACGGTGACGCCGTCCACGGCTTCGCCCGGCGCATGCGGGTATTCGTGGGCGGTGTAGGCGATCTTGCTGCGTTCGAGCAGGCGCATCGCGTTGGTTTTGGCTTCCTTCGCCATGGGGAAACGCTCCTTCCCGGTGAATTTTTGCACCCCAATTATACGCCGCGGGCGGGCGGATGTAAAGCGCTTGACTTTAGCGTATTAAAGTGCTAAACTGTGTGCAGACAACAACATCGGAGGACCTGTTTTATGATCATCGTCTTAAAAGACCACGCCGCCCCCGCCGCCGTCGAGGCGTTTTGCCGCGAACTGCGGGGTATGGGCTTCACGATCAACGACTCGATGGGCAGCGACACGCACATCCTGGGCCTGATCGGCGATACCAAATCTTTGAGCGAGAGCTGGGTGCTGGCAAACCCGGTCGTCAAGACCTGCCGCCGCGTGTCGGAGCCGTACAAAAAGGCCAACCGCAAGTTCCACCCCGACGATACCATTGTTGATGTCGGCGGGCATAAGATCGGCGGCGGGTATTTCGCCGTGATGGCGGGCCCGTGCAGCGTGGAGAGCGAGGAGCAGATCACGCTGGTGGCGCGCCGCGTGCAGGCGGCCGGGGCTTCGCTGCTGCGCGGCGGGGCGTTCAAGCCGCGCACCAGCCCGTACAGCTTCCAGGGGCTGCGGGCCGAAGGGCTGGACCTGCTGGCCAAAGCCCGCGAAGCGACGGGCCAGCCGGTTGTGACCGAGCTGATGAACAGCGAGCACATCCCGCTGTTTTTGGAGCGCGGGGTGGATATGATCCAGATCGGCGCGCGCAACATGCAGAACTTTGAGCTGCTGAAGGCCGTGGGCCGCCTGCAGACGCCGGTGCTGCTCAAGCGCGGGCTGGCCAACACGCTGGAGGAACTGGTGATGAGCGCCGAGTACATCATGGCCGAAGGCAACCCCAACGTCGTGCTGTGCGAGCGCGGCATCCGCACCTTTGAGCCGAGCATGCGCAACACGCTGGACCTGGCCGCCGTGCCGATGCTGAAAACCATGACCCACCTGCCCGTCGTGATTGACCCCAGCCATGCAGCGGGCATCGCGTTCATGGTCCCGGCGCTGGCCAAGGCAGCCGTGGCGGTCGGGGCCGACGGGCTGATGATCGAGGTGCACAACGACCCTGCCCGCGCCAAAAGCGACGGCGCGCAGAGCCTGACGCCCGACCAGTTTGACGAGCTGATGGGCGTGATCCGGCCGGAGCTGGAGTTCTTTGGGAAGAAGTTGAACTGAGAGTTTAGATTTTAGAGTTCAGAGTTAAGAGTTTAGAGTTTAGATGTGGTGCGCGCCTGCGGCGCGGATCAAAAAAGAAGGATCGTTTTCCAACCGCTTTGTCCGGTGGGAAGGCGATCCTGTTTTTTACATAAAGCGATAGCTGCGCAGCTCGCAGTTGTGGATGCCGAAGGCGGCGAACTCGCCGTTGCCGAGCTCATGAAAGTAAGAGTGCACGACGCGGGCGATGCCGTTGTGCGCGACGAGCAGGCAGGTTTTTTCGCCCGCGCGCAGCTCGTCCAGCAGCGGGTAGAGGCGCGCCGCCAGCTGCAGCATCGACTCGCCGCCGCCAAACCGCCCGGCAAAGCAGGCTTTGGCGGCCTTGAAGTCCGCGCCGTCGCGGGGCGTGCCTTCGAACCGGCCGAAGTTCTGTTCGCGCAGGCGCTCCTCCACCTGCAGCGGCCAGCCGGTGGCGGCCGCAATGTGGCGGGCGGTATCCAGCGCGCGGGAGAGCGGCGAAGACAAAATCAGGTCCACCGGAAGGTCCTGCGCGGCCAGCATGCGGCCCAGCGCCTCGGCCTGGGCGTGGCCGCGCGGGGTCAGGGCGATGTCGGTCGCGCCGCAGATCTTGTTCTCCACATTCCAGAACGTTTCGCCGTGGCGGGTAAAGTACAGCGTATCGGCCATGGGCCTTCCCTCCCCTTTTATGTTTCGATGCCGCGGCGGTGGGCGGTGCGGCGGTGCAGGCTTTCGGCCATGACGAACATCAGCGCCAGGATGACCGCCAAAAACCACGGGTAGAGCGTCGGCGTGACATACTGCGCCAGCAGGCCGAACAGCGGCGGCATCAGACAGCTGCCGACATAGGCCGTCGCCATCTGCAGGCCGGTCATCGACATGCTGACGTCGCGGCCGAAGTTGACCGGCGTTTCGTGGATGATGCTCGGGTAGATGGGCGCGCAGCCCAGGCCGACCGTGATGAGGCCCGCGAACAGCGTCCCCTGCCCCAGCGGCGCCAGGATCAGCACAACGCCCGCCGCGATCAGCGCCTGGCCCAGGCGGATCATGTTCTGGTCGCTGATCTTCATGGTCAAAAAGCCGCACACGCCGCGGCCGATCGTGATGCCGACATAGAACAGGCTGGCCCAGCGCGCGGCGGTCTCGGCGTCAATGCCGCGCACCAGCGTGCAGTAGCTGGCCGCCCACATCCCGGCGGTTGCCTCCAGCGCGGAGTAACAGAAAAAGCACAAAAGCACCTGCGGCACGCCGGGGCGGCGCAGCAGTTCCGGGATGGGGTGGGGCTTGAAGTCCGCGCCCTCCACATTGGCCTGCGGGCGCTTCCACAGCCGCAGGGACAGCAGCAACACCGCCGTGAGCGCAAACTGCAGCAGCGCGATGGTGCGGTAGCCGCCCTGCCAGGTGCCGCCCGCCAGCGCGCGGCCCATGATGACCGGGCCGATGCTGGCCCCCACGCCCCACATGCAGTGCAGCCAGCTCATGTGGCGGCTTTCATAATGCAGGGCGACATAGTTGTTGAGCGCCGCGTCGACGCTGCCCGCGCCCAGGCCGTAGGGCACGGCCCACAGGCACAGCTGCCAGAAGCTGGTGCTGAGCGAGAACCCCAGCAGCGCCACCGCCGTGAGCATCACGCTGAGGAAGGTGACGCCGCCGGTGCCAAGGCGCAGGTTGAGGCGCTCGCTGCACAGGGCGGAGACGATGGTGCCCGCCGAGATGATCATGGAAACGATGCCCGCCCAGGAGAGCGAAGCGCCGAGTTCGGTATACATGGACGGCCAGGCCGAGCCGAGCAGCGCATCCGGCAGGCCGAGACTGATGAACGCCAGGTAGATGACCGGCAGAAGCAAAGACGCCATAGATAAAATCCCCCTCTTGTATCCTTGCAGGCGGTTTTGCGTGGGCTATTATACCACCTGGCCGCAGCGGGATACAAGAGGGGGAGTTGTGAATTTTTTAGAGTTTAGAGTTTAGAGTGAAGAGTGAAGAGTTTAGATTTGGTGGATCGCCGGCCTGCGGCCGGCTTAAAAATGAGGGGCGTGCCGTTTTTTCAAACGCGCCGTCAGGCGCACCGCATCTGAACTCTAAACTCTGAACTCTTAACTCTCTGCTTACCGCAGCACCGCGCCGAGGTTGGCGCTGGTGACCTGGCGGGCGTAGCGGGCCAGCCAGCCGGTCTTGACGTTGGGTTCGGGGGCCACATAAGCCGCTTTGCGGCGGGCGAGTTCGGCGTCGTCCACCAGCAGCGTGATGGAGGCGGCCGGGATGTCGATGGCGATCTGGTCGCCTTCTTCGATCAGGCCGATGGGGCCGCCGGAGGCGGCTTCCGGGCTGACATGGCCGATGGCCGCGCCGCGCGAAGCGCCGGAGAAGCGGCCGTCGGTGATGAGGGCGACGGTGGTGTCAAGGCGCATACCGGCCAGCGCGCTGGTCGGGTTGAGCATCTCGCGCATACCGGGGCCGCCCTTGGGGCCTTCGTACCGGATCACGACAACGTCGCCGGGCACGATCTTGCCCGCATAGATGGCGGCGATGGCGTCCTCCTCGCTGTTGAACACGCGGGCCGGGCCGGTGTGGCGCTGCATTTCGGGCGCGACGGCGCTGCGCTTGACAACGCAGCCGTCCGGCGCGATGTTGCCCCAGAGGATCTGCAGCCCGCCGGTCTCGCTGTACGGGCGGTCGATCGGGCGGATGGCCTTGTCGTTCAGGATGCGCGCGCCCCGGATGTTCTCGCCCAGCGTTTTGCCGGTGACGGTGGGCACGTCGAGATCGAGCAGGCCCTTTTTGGCGAGCTCCGCCTGCACGGCCGGGATGCCGCCCGCCTCGTACAGGTCGGGCATATGGGTGGGCCCGGCCGGGGCGAGGTGGCACAGGTTGGGCGTTTGGGCGCTGATCTCATTGAACAGCTTGAGGTCGATGGGCACGCCCGCCTCGTAGGCGATGGCGAGCAGATGCAGCACCGTGTTGGTGGAGCAGCCCAGCGCCATGTCGCAGGTCAGGGCGTTGCGGATCGAGCGCTCGTTGACGATCTGGCGGGCGGTGACGCCGCGTTTGACCAGGTCCATGATGGCCATGCCGGAGCGCTTGCCCAGCTGCAGCCGCTTGGCGTAGACCGCCGGGATGGTGCCGTTGCCGGGCAGCGCGATGCCGATGGCCTCGCACAGGCAGTTCATGCTGTTGGCGGTGTACATGCCGGAGCAGGAGCCGCAGCCCGGGCAGCAGTTGCAGGTGCAGTCCTCAAGCTGGTCTTCGCTGATCAGGCCGGCCTTGTAAGCGCCGACGGCCTCAAACATTTTGGAGAGGCTGACTTCCTCGCCCTCATAGCGCCCGGCCAGCATCGGCCCGCCGGAACAGACAACGGCGGGTATATCCAGCCGGACGGCGGCCATGAGCATGCCGGGCACGATCTTGTCGCAGTTGGGCACCAGCACCAGGCCGTCCAGCTGGTGGGCCATGCACATGGTCTCGACGCTGTCGCAGATCAGCTCGCGGGAAGCCAGGGAATATTTCATGCCGATATGGCCCATGGCGATGCCGTCGCACACGCCGATGGCCGGGATCAGAACGGGCGTGCCGCCCGCCATGCGGATACCGGCTTTGACGGCGTCGGCCAGCTTGTCCAGGTTCATGTGGCCGGGCACGATCTCGCTGTAGGCGCTGACGACGCCGATCAGCGGGCGTTCGAGTTCTTCGGGCGTGTAACCCAGCGCATAGAACAGGCTGCGGTTGGGCGCGCGCTCGGGGCCTTTTTTGACATTATCGCTGCGCAAAATATCACACCTTTCATTTTGAGAGTGAAGAGTGCGGAGTTAAGAGTTAAGATGTGGTGGACCGCCGCCTACGGCGGCTCAAAATTTATAATCGCGCCGCAGGCGCGCACCTTATCTAAACTCTGAACTCTGAACTCTAAACTCTGAAATAAAGCCCGAAGCGCTTTATTTCTTGAGCCAGCTCATCATCTTGCGCAGTTCGGCTCCGACCTTTTCGATCAGGTGCTCGGACTGCATGCGGCGCTCGGCCAGGAAGTGGGTCTTGCGGCCGCCGTTGGGGTTCATCTCGGTCAGGAACTCGCTGGCGAAGGTGCCGTCCTGGATCTCGGTCAGGACCTTCTTCATCTCCTTGCGGGTCTCCTCGGTGATCAGGCGCTTGCCGGTGCGGTAGTCGCCGTATTCGGCCGTGTTGGAGATGGAGTAGCGCATCTTGGAGAATCCGCCCTCGTTGATGAGGTCAACGATCAGCTTCATCTCGTGGCAGGTCTCAAAGTAGGCCATCTCGGGCGCGTAACCGGCTTCCACCAGCGTGTCGAAGCCCGCCTTGATGAGCTCGCACACGCCGCCGCACAGAACGGCCTGCTCGCCAAAGAGGTCGGTCTCGGTCTCTTCCTTGAAGGTGGTCTCCAGGATGCCCGCACGGCCCGCGCCGATGCCGCAGGCGTAAGCGAGCGCCAGCTCCTTGGCCTTGCCGGTGTAGTCCTGCTCGACGCAGATCAGGGACGGGCAGCCCTCGCC
>ERZ1643251.3213-NODE-3213-length-15459-cov-6.933783_pt1 | contig 15459 bp, 13 predicted proteins | sample MGYA00579261_ERZ1643251 | MGnify/ENA primary metagenome ERZ1643251 (study PRJEB29033, sample SAMEA4952267) | chicken gut metagenome | biome: Broiler Chicken; feature: Gastrointestinal Tract; material: Caecum | place: Ireland | collected 2018 | study: Broiler...
CAACAACTACTCCAAGTAATTGTGATTATACAGAAAGTGGAATAAATGATACATATAGACCAATGATAGAAAATGTAACGTGGTATTTGGGAGGATGTTCAACTCAAAGTACAACAGCGGAAAGCTTTTATGGATATGAAAGGGGTACTACAGTATATAGTGGAAGACCAACAAGTACAACCGGATATATAGGATTAATGTATCCAAGTGATTATGGATATAGTGTACTAGCAAGTTCATGTGCAAGAACAACAGATTTAGGTTCATATAGTAATTCAACATGTGCAGGACAAAGCTGGATGTATGGGCAAGGCTATGAATGGACAATTACTCCGAACTCATCGTCCTCGAGCTATGTGTTTAGCGTGTCCGACAACGGCACCTTGAAGCGCTACAGCGCGAGCTTCGGCTATTCTGCCCGGCCTGTCTTGTATCTAGACTCTTCTGTCTATGTAATTGACGGAAATGGATCTCAAAGTGATCCATACATAATAGGAATGTGATAACCTTTAATCCTCCGCCGGCGGCTGTCCCCGCCACGGAGGCCGAGTTATCCACATAAAACTCTTGCGATATCACTATAAGTGTGATACCATAAGCATGGTGATTAACTATGGCTAAATATATGAGTATAACTGATATAATTAATAATACAAATATAAGTAAGTATTTTACTACACCTGAACTCTACCAAGCGGCTTCTCTTTTACCTAAATGTGAAATAGAACTGCTTGGCACTGAAGAAGAAGATGGTAGTAAAATATTTTCTTTTTTTATGGAAGTTCATAATTATTATTACGAACATTGTGGAGTAGAACTAGAAATTAAAGATAATGACATAATTAATATATCTTGTACATGTCATAATTTTGAACATCATGATAAATGTATTCATGTTGCTGTAGTTATTCTTGCTTATTACAAAATCTTATTTCCGGTTTTTTCTGACCCTAAAAGAATATCTAATGCTATATTAGAACAATTCTTAGTAAATAGTAAACCTACAATAAAAAAGGAAGTAGATTTAGAATTAAAATTAGATATTAATAGCAGTTATTATCATGAATTTATTGAACCTAAAGTTAATATCGGCGAAAATAGATTATATAGCCTAAATACTAAAGTAAGTGCCTTTAAAAAAGTTTATGAAGATGGAGTAGGAGAAGTAAAGTTTGGAAAAAACTTTACTTTTAATCCGGAATTAAATTATTTTAATGAAGAAAATAAAAATGTAATTGAAGCCTTCTTAGAATATACCGGGGGAGTAAATGGTAGATATCATTCTCCTCAAGAATTAAAAAGATTCTTAAGTAAGATTAAAGCTGTAAGATTTATTTATAAAGATTATTTAGTAAATGGAATAAAAGAAGGATTTCCTTTAAAAACTAAATTAAGTAAAAATAGTGATAATTATAATCTAAATTTTGATACTAATGAATTTAATTTATTAATTGATAATGATTATGAATATGTCTATTATAAAGGAAGTATTTATCATTTAAATAAAAAAGAAAGAGAATTATTAGAAACAATAATAGATAATGAAATAAATAATATAACTATTGAAAAAGATAAAGTAAATATATTTACTAAGGGACTCATGAATATTGTTAAAAACAATATGGATGTTGATTCTTCAGTTAATGATATCGTTGTAACTAAAGATATTAAAACAGAACTTTATTTTGATTTAAGACGTGATTATATTATTTGTGATGTTAAATTTATTTATGGTGATGAAGTAGTTAATTACTTTGATTCAAATTCCTTAGTCTTAAGAGACATGGAATTAGAATCAAGGGTTATTAATGATTTACTTATGTATTCTTTCGAAATAAAGAATAACAAATTAATACTTGTTGATTTAGAAAAAGAAGTAAAATTTATTGAAGATGGTTTAGAAGAATTATCAAGCAAGTATGTGGTATATACTACGGAAAAATTTAAGAAGATGAATATTAGAAAGAAAACTAATATTACATCGATGTTTGGTATAGGTCAAGATAACATATTGAGTTTTGATTTTTCCCTTGGTGATATTCCTAGTGAAGAACTAGTAAATGTATTTAAAAGTATTAAAAATAAGAAAAGATATTATAAACTTAAAAGTGGGGATATTCTAAATCTAGAAGATGAATCATTACAAGAACTAGAAGATTTAACTGAAGAATTAGAATTAACTGATGAAGATATAATAAATGGTCATGGAAGTATTTTAAAATATCGAGCAATATATTTAGATAGTCTTAAAAATACTAAATATAGTAATATAATTAAAACTGATAATTTATTTGATAATCTTATTAAGAGATTTTATGCTTTCAAAGATAGTGACCTATCTTTGAAAGATTTAACGCAGTTAAGAGATTATCAAGTAACTGGGGTTAAATGGCTATATAATTTAGATAAAACTGGCTTCGGTGGTATTCTTGCTGATGAAATGGGATTAGGTAAGACTATTCAAATAATTTATTACATTAAAGAGATGTTATTAGAAAATAAAGATTATAAATTCTTAATAGTTGTACCAACTAGCCTTGCTTATAACTGGGAACATGAGTTTGATGAATTTGCTCCAGAGATAAAAAAAGTAATTTGTGTTGGTAATAAAGAAAGAAGAATTAAAATATTAAATGATTTAGATAATGTAAATGTTATAGTTACTACTTATGGTATTTTAAGAGAAGATGAATCATTATATGAAGATAAATATTTCCATGCCATAATTATTGATGAAGCTCAAAATATTAAAAATAATTTAGCAGGTATTACTAAAGTTGTAAAAAATATCAAAGGAGATGTTAAGTTTGCTTTAACAGGTACACCTTTAGAAAATTCAATATTAGAGTTATGGAGTATCTTTGATTTTGTTATGCCAGGATATTTAACTAGTTTAACTAAATTTCAAGGTAAATATAAAATAAAAGATTTTAATGAAGATAGTGAAACTTTACTTAAAGGCTTATCTCATCAAATAAATCCATTTATCTTAAGGAGAAGAAAAAAAGATGTTATTAAAGAACTTCCTGATAAATTAATAAATGATATTTACATTGATTTATCCGACGAACAAAAAAAGTTGTATGCGGCGGAGCTTGAACGAGTAAAAAGAGAAATGGATGAAATAATTGCTAGCGCTGGAATGTCTAAAGCTAGATTCTTAATTTTACAATTACTTGTAAAATTAAGACAGATTTGTATTGATCCAAGTATTATTTATGATAATTATGATGGGGGAAGTAATAAAATAGATACACTTATTAATATTATTAATGAATATAGTGCTAATGGTCATAAAATGTTAATATTCTCATCATTTAGAACTGCTCTTAATCTAGTAAAGACAAGACTTGATAAAGAAAAAATAAAGTATCATATGATTGATGGTGGAGTAAGTTCAAAAAGTAGAATTAATATGGTAGATGATTTTAATCTAAGAAATGATATCAAAGTATTTTTAATAACTCTTAAGGCTGGTGGAACTGGACTAAACTTAGCCTCTGCTGATGTAGTCATTCACCTAGATTTATGGTGGAATCCCCAAGCGGAAAACCAAGCAACAGATAGAGCTCACAGAATAGGACAAAAAAATACAGTTGAAGTAATACATTTAATAAGTAAGGGAACTATTGAAGAAAAGATATTAGAACTTCAAAACAAAAAAAGAATGCTTAGTGATAAATTAATTGATGGAGAAGTTAGAGATAAGAATATATTATCTGAACTTACTGAAGAAGATATTAAAAACTTACTTGCTTATGAAAATAAAGAATAATTCTATTTCGCAAAAAGCAAAAAAATTGCTTTTTGCGAAATGGCATGATACAATATTATCAAGAGGTGAACATACGTGAAAATAATAAAAAGGGATTATTTAAAAAAATTGATAAATGCTATGGGTACTCCGGATATTAAGGTTATAACAGGGATAAGAAGAAGTGGTAAATCAGAACTGCTTTCTATGTTTAAAGATTATGTTTTAAATAGTGATAAAGATGCCAACATAATATTTATCGATTATAATTTAGTTGATTTTGAAGATTTAAAAGAATATAAAAAATTAATAGAATATATTGATAATTTATATAATGCAAATAAAAATAATTATATTATGATTGATGAAGTTCAAATGTGTGATGGATTTGAAATTGCTTTAAATAATTTTCATGCACAAAAAAAATATGATATTTATATTACTGGTTCTAATGCTTTTTTACTATCTAGCGATTTAGCAACTCTTTTTACAGGAAGAAATTTTAGTATTGAAGTGTATCCATTTTCTTATAAAGAATTTCTAGAATATTATAATTATGAGAATAATGATGATAATTTTGATAAATTTGTCTTAGAAGGTGGTTTTTCTGGATCATATTTATATAAAGAGTTAGAAGAAAAATATGATTATATAAAAGAAGTTTATAAAACATTAATTGTTAGAGATATAGTTGATAGAAATAAAATAAAAAATATACCACTAATGGATAGTATAAGTGATTTTCTAATAGATAATATTTCTAGAATAACTTCTTACAGAAGTATTACAGAAACATTAAAAAGTAATAAAATGGATGTTAATGATAAGACAGTTGGAACATATATAAAATATTTATGTGATGCTTTTGCTTTTTATAAGGTTAGAAGGTATGATATTCAAGGAAAAATGTACTTGGCAACTCAAGATAAATATTATTTATCTGATCATGCTGTTAAATATGCAATAGAAGGAACTAAGAATATGAACTATGGTAGTATATATGAAAATATTGTTGCCATGGAATTAATTAGAAGAGGATATGAAATTTATGTTGGAATATTATATGATAAGGAAATAGATTTTGTAGCTAGTAAAAGAAATGAAAAAATTTATATTCAAGTATCAAGTGATATAGGTAATGATTTTGAAAATGAAACTTTCAAAAGAGAAGTAACACCATTACTTAAAATAAGAGATGCTTATCCTAAAATGATAATTGCAAGGACACATCATGATATGTTTACTTATGAAGGTATACAAATAGTAGATATTAAAGATTGGCTTTGCAATAAATAAAGAATTTGATAGTAAAACTGCCAAACAATGTTGGCAGTTTTACTATTTTTTTATCTTATGAAATTGCATTATTTAGTAAAAATCAATTGACATGCATACGTTTGTTTGTTATAATTGGTTTATCAACTAAAGGAGGGGAATAGAATATAGTTGAAATAATAAGAAAAAATATGTATTAATTGAGTGTTATAATAATGGAACATATAGTAGGGTGGCGACCATCCGAAACTGGTCTATGGAGAGTTCGAAGGACTCTGTGAAGTAGAAATGCCTTGTAGTGATGCAAGGATGCCAAACTTGTTTGGCTTTTGTTCATATATTGATGTAATTATATATTAAAAAATATGAATTACATATCCAGAATTTTATGAAGAAAGAGATAGTTTTAAAGGTGTATTTAGAAAGAGTAGTATAATGGATAAAGATATACAAAGTGTTCAAGTTAGTGGTGCAGTCTAAAAAAAATTAACTTTTTTAATTCTTCGACACAGTCTGACAAATTTCTCGCTTTCTTTGTGGTAATATAACCCTCCGAAAGGAGGTAAAATTATGTCTATATCAGTAGTTAACGATGAACCCAAATTTCTAACAGGCTCTGATGATCGTGTCTTTAAAACACTAGTTAACAGCGGTAAAAAAGGAAAAATCATTTTGGAAGCAGTATTAAAAACAGTTTTTGAAGAACCAGTAGAAGTACTTGAATTTTTATCTGTAGAACAACCATTAGAAAAAGTAACTGATAAAAAGAAAGTATTAGATTGTTTGGTAAAAGTGCGTGACAGATATGTAAATGTTGAAATAAATCTAAATGATTACGATACTGCTAAAGCTGTTAGAAACTTTGCTTATTTATGTAGTTTTTATAGTCAAAACACTAAAAAGGGAGATGTTTATGATACTGAAACTTTATGCGTTCAAGTAAATATCAATTTTGGTACTTCTCCATATAATCGAAGTGAAAAAATAATGACTAAAGCATATATGCAAGATGAAGATGGCGTGATTATTAATAATTTTGCTATTTGGAATATGTATGTAGAAAATATCAAGCGAGTGTGCTATAATAGCCCTAAAGAAAGGGATAAATACCGTTATATATTAATGCTTGATGAAGATAAAGATAATTTAGAATTATTTTATCCAAGCGATGATATAGTAAGTATTTATAAAGGTGAAATAATGCGACTTAATAGTGATGCTGATTTTGTTTGGGATTTGACTCCAGAAGAGGATGCTCAAAAACTATTTAATACTAGAATGTATTTGGCTGAGAAAAAAGGCAGAGAACAGGGTATTAAACAAGGTATTGAGCAAGGAATTGAGCAAGGAATTGAGCAAGGTATTGAGCAAGGTATTGAGCAAAACAAGACAAATGTTATTCAAAACATGTTAAAACTTAACATGTCAATTGAAGATATTGCAAAAGTTGTCGAACTAAGCGAAGAAGAAGTAAAAAAAATTATTGATTTAAATAACTTGAAAAACTAAATGTAAGTGTTACCCATATTAACTTTTTTAAAAACTCCATTATCATAAAATGGAGTTATTTTAATTTAATTCTCTAACTAAATGCATTTCTCTATTCGTAGGCATTATTTTTTCTAGTAATTGATATTGTAGTGATAAATCTAAAGCTAGTTTTACCATTACTTCTTTATCTTTCGTATAATCAGCACATATTATTTTTTCTTCACCATTTTTTAAAGTAAAAGTCTTTTTATTGTGTTCATCCACTTTAATATTTTGTACTTGATTAGGATGTATTTGATAAATTCTATTATGAAGTCTTCCAGAACCAATAAATAGAGTTATTTCATTTATTGGATCGACACATAATGTTGTTCCTGCAAATCCCGGAGACATAAAAGCCCGTCCTGAAAGGGGAGGATAAACACTTAAATTAGCGGGATCAGGTTGTTTTAAATAAACAAGAGAACCATAAAATCTTGTATATTCCTCATCATCTTTAAAGCCAGTAGCAGTATCACTAATTGTAGCTACTGATTCCTTACTTAAAACTTCACCTTTAATTAAAGATTTTCCTAGTTTTAACATATCATTTTTAGTAGAAAAGAAACCAGCATGACCCGGAGCAATGCCATCTAGTTCACCAATAGCTAAAGCTTTAGCATCATGTGGTGTACCTGGAACATTATCATATTTTGTTATATCAGTCCCATCGCTTTTAATGATTGTTGAATAATTTTCATTTGCTACTCTATCTAGTTTTTCTTTAGGTACATTTAAATGTGTATCTTTCATACCAACTGGATCAAATATAACAGCTTGTACAAAAGTCTTAAAAGGTAATTTAGTAACTTTTTCAACTACATACCTCAAAACCATTGCTCCCATATCTGTATATGCATTATTGAAATTTTGCTTTTCTTTTTTATGTACCCCAAATAATATTTGCTCAGCTTCTTCTTTATTTTTAGCACTATCAACACGTGTATCAGTTACTATCATAACTCTAAATTTAAGCAAATCATAAATACTTACATCATTTAAATTTTTAAAATCTGGTACATACTTAGTAATTGGATCAAATACATCAATTAATCCAACTTCATGTAATTTTAGTATACTTATCGCCGTAAATAATTTAGATGTTGAAGCTAAATCAAATATAGTATCTTGTTCAATTGCTTTGGGTTTTGGAACCAATATTCCATTTTCCATTACATATTCTTGTGAATTTCCACATAAAACAGTATCTCTAGTTTTAAATGTACCAAAATCTAATATAACTCCAGGAGTTATTTGAGTAAGCTTAACAAAATTATCAATTATTTCTTTTAATCCACTTCTTTTAAAAAGTAAAAATCGCAATGTCGTTAAATTAGCATGTGGATTTTCTTCAATTACTGTTAAAACTGGTTTCAATAATTCCTCATAATCTTTCCTAGTAAATATATCCTGCAATACTGGGGAAGAAGTCATATTCTGATTTCTTAATAATTCATCAATATATTTTCTATAAATATAATAAGCTTTAATATTATGCATCCAAATCACCTTTATTTCTAAAACATATGAAATATTATAAGAAAATAAGCCAAAACTGTCAATAATAACGTTTTATACCAAAAAATACCAAATTTATAATGAAATATTTTAAGATTTGTGTTATTATGATTAGGGTGAAAAATATGAAAGAGATAAATAATGACAATAAAGAAAAGAACAATAATGAAGTAAAAGAATATAGCTTTGCTAAATACATATGTGAACTAAGACTAAAAAGAAATTTAACTCAAAAAGCTCTAGCGGATAAAATTAAAGTATCAGATAGAACAATATCCAAATGGGAGAATGGTTTAACTGTACCAGATTTACATAACATAAGAAGTATTTGTACAGAATTAGGTGTATCTGCAAATTCAGTAGTATTAGAGAAAAATACTTTATCAGATTATATTAGAAATTTCTTCCGTTTTTTATCAGTTTTATGGAAACACATTTTTAATAATATATTCAAAGTAATATTTGCAATTTTATTTATTCTATTATTAATCTATTTCATAAATAATTATAATGCTTTAAGCATTTATATATTAAATTACGATAGTGATGATATTATCATTGAAAACGGCTATTTCATTAGAAATAAAGTTGCAAACATTTTATTAATTGATAATATATCTTTAAAAGATAATCTCAATTATTCTTCTCTTGATTTAGAATTATATACTCTAGTTAATGGTGATAAGATTGTTTTATATGAAAATGATAACATGGACGATATTTTTCTAGAAGAATTAAGTGGTTATCCAGATGCTTTGTATAAAGATATAATAAGAGCAATTACTAAAGGGCTATACTTGGAAATTACAACTTACGATGATTCTAATAATAAAATAACATATAAGAGTACAATTAATTTTACAAAGAATTTTAGTAATAATAAATTAGCTTATTCTAATTATCAAATTAATACAGATTATGATAACGATTATAAAAGATTTTTAAATATTGAAAATGATATTGAAATAGCAAATACAACTTATCGTAATTTCAATAGTGATGTAACTCTTAATCTTCAAGATAAAATTAATCAAAATATAGAAATAGAAAATACCCTTGTTGAAAACGAAAATAATGATAAAAACAAATTAAAAGACTTAGGATATAGTTATGATGAAAAGTCTGATACTTATACTAAAGTTGATGGAAATAAGAATTTAAGTTATAGTGATAGTTTAAAGTTATTAGTTAGTAAGGAAAATAAAAATAATGTTGAATATGATATGTATTACTATATTGAAAAAGACAGGATAGATTTTGAAGCATATGCTGATAATGATAGAATTATAAGATTTAAATATTTTGTATTAGAAAATTATTTAGAATGTATTAAAGGAAACTGTAAAAACTATCAACCAGAAATTGATTATATTTTAACGGAATATCAAGCTATTTCTTCTATTCTCTAATCGTGGAGTGGCAACTCTCACGATTTTCTATTGTCAAAACAAGACAAAATTTGATACGCTTGAATTGGAAATGGAAGGAGGATAGCAAATAGGGTAGTGAAGATTATGAAAGTAGTTCTTACTTTCATAATTATTGGAACTTTGTGTTATGCTGATAATGCTAACGCTGCAATCAGTGAAGAAGAATATGCCGAATTAAGAGAAATATTTTCTGAAGCTAGATTATCATTAATGTCTGATGAGGAAAAAGAAGAATTAGTAAATAGCGATTTAACAGTCAATGAAAAAATTTATCAAGTTACCGAAAGTGTTAATGGAACATTTACGTATTCTGAAGTTGATCCAGATATGGTAGATCAAATAAAAGAAAATTTCAACAATGGAATAACAACTTATGATGCAAGTCATCAAACAACATATAAAAGAATTCAAATTATAGATAATCCTATAAATGTGAGTGATGGAATGCACATGGTTATGGTTTATACTCAATGGCTAGTTACACCTGCAACAAAATCTTATGATGTTACAGCAATGCGAATAGATGGTGGCTATGTTGTTGAAGGATCTCAAGACGGAACTCAAGTATATTGGGAAGATGGCTCATATAAACATATAACATATTCGCCAAATGGAACAAACATCAGAAAAGCTGATAATGGCTTTGGTATATCTATGAACTTAGTTGATGGAGCATCATACTTCGAAACTGACATCAGTGCAAATGTAATTTCAACTTCTCAAAACGCCGTTGCATACGGAACTTATCAACATGCAGTAACTGACGTATCATTATCACAATCACAAAGTTATACGATTAGTCATAATGGGTTAGGTGATGTATTAAATTTTGCATCAAGTGTATACAACTATTATGATCGAATGGCTGGTGTTTCAATCACATTGCAACAGTAGCCTTAATCGTTAAATTAGATTATTTAGAATATAAAAAGGCTATTTGCTTATAATAAAGTTTTAAATCAGTTAATTTAACATCGATATCAATTTATCATTGTCGAAGAGTGTTAGATTGTTGTTGCTGGCTATAGATTATAGAGGTAACTTTATAATAAAAGGAAGGAGAGGGAGGCCATGAAAGGAAAACAATGGATAGATCGTGAGGTTCAAGATACAGTACCAATTTGTATATTTGTTCCTCGACACTCTTTTTTTGATGATTTAGTAATAATATCAAATTTTAATTCATACCATTAAGTAGATTAACGAAAGATGGGTGGGTTATGGAAAAAGAAAAAATTATATCTTCTATAGCAAAGCGTGGTAATGGGGAAATATATTTAGGAGTAGTCGGAGCAGTTAGGACCGGGAAATCGACATTTATCAAACGTTTCATCGAAAATCTTGTTGTACCTAATATAACAGATGAATACGAGAAAAAACGTTGTTTAGATGAGATTCCCCAAAGTGCACAGGGTAAAACTATCATGACTACAGAACCTAAATTTGTTCCTAGTAACGGTGCAACTATTAAAATAAATGAATTTGAAACAAGCATCAAATTAGTAGATTGCGTCGGCTATGTTATACCTGATGCTAATGGATTTGTTGATGAAGATGGAAATCCGCGGATGGTAAAAAGTCCGTGGTTCGAAGATGCTATTCCTTTTGTGGAGGCAGCAGAAATAGGAACTGAAAAGGTAATTAAAGACCATGCAACAATAGGTATTGTTGTTACAACGGATGGATCATTTGGTGAAATTACTAGAAATTCATACATCGAAGCAGAAGAAAAGGTAGTAACCGAATTAAAAGCTATTGGTAAACCTTTCATCGTAATTTTAAATAGCGTACATCCAACTAATACCGAAACGCAAGCACTAGCAAGATCTCTTAGCGATACTTACGAAGTGCCTGTAATCCCTATAAGTGCTGAATTAATGAATGAAGTAGAAATAATGGAAATATTAAAAACAGCTCTTTATGAATTCCCTGTTTTGGATATTAAAGTATCAATACCAGAATGGGTTCATGTATTACCTAATAATCATGAAATAAAAGCACATTATTTAGAAAAAATCAAAGAAAGCGTCATATCTGTTGAAAAAGTTAAAGATATCGACGACATTTTGAACCACTTTAATGATTCTATGTATATTTCCAATTCCTATATAAGTGAGTTAGATGCCGCAACTGGGACTGTTACAATCAACTTGGAAAGCACTAATGAACTTTATCAGGAAACGTTAAAATCAATTATGGGTGATATGGTTACCACTAAAGCAGGACTCTTAAAAATATTTGCTTCATATTCAGAAACAAAAGAAGAAATGGACTCTCTTCGGGCGGCTGTTAAGATGGCTAGAAGCACTGGCTATGGTATAGTTTATCCAGGGTTAAAGGAATTAAAACTGGAAACACCTGAGCTAGTAAAACAAGGAAACCGTTACGGTGTCAAATTAAAAGCTATAGCCTCTAGCATCCATATGATAAAAGTTGATGTCGAATCGACATTCGAACCAATAATTGGAAGTGAGATACAATCTAAAGAATTAATTAATCATTTGATGCGTGATTATGAAACAGATGCATCAAGTATTTGGAAAAGCGAAATCTTTGGTCGTAGTCTTGAAACTATAGTTCAAGAAGGCATTCAAGCTAAGCTTAGCATGATGCCAGATAATACTAGATATAAGTTAAAAGATACTGTGACTAAGATTGTTAATAAAGGTTCAAATACTTTAATAGCTATTGTCATTTGATAATAGCTATTTTCTTTTAAGATAAAAATTGTCAAGAAAAAGTCAAACATTTTAAGTAAAAATATTAAATTGTGCAAAAAATCGGGAAAAATTGCGAAATTTTGTTGATTTTAGATGTGTTTTTTGATAATCTTAATATGTAAGGATAACGTCTTTACAAAAAATTTAGAATGTATGGGAGGTAAAAACATGTCTAAAGTAGAATTAGTAGAATTAATTGCAAAGGAAGCAGGATTAACAAAAGCTGATGCAGCTCGTGCATTAGATGCTACACTTGCAGGAATTACTGCTGGACTTAAAAAGGAAGGAAAGGTTTCTCTAGTTGGATTTGGAACATTCTCAGCTAAGAAAAGAGCTGCTCGTGAAGGTATCAACCCATTAACTAAAGAAGCTATTAAAATTCCTGCTAAGACAGTTGCTTCATTTAAAGCTGGAAGCAAATTAAAAGACGCTTTAAATTAATTTAGTTAAAAAATGAAAAGTTGATGCAAATCAACTTTTTTTAATTTAAAAATTGGGATATAATATAAATATGGAAGGAGTAGTCAAAATGAAGAAGAAATCTATTATATTATTAATTTTAGGAGTAATTCTTCTCATCGTTCCTTTTTGTTTTGCGGGTTATAGTTTAATAAGATTGATAACTTTAGCTATTGCAATATTCTTGATAACTCTTAGTTTAGTTTTCTTTAAAAAAAGAAATATATTTTTAATTATTTTAACTCCAGTCATTTTGCTATGCTTAAGTTATGCTATTGATACATTTATGTTTTATAAATTTAATAGAATTCCTTTATTTGTTTATGAGGTAAAAAGTAGTGATAGCGTTAGCACTTATAATAGTTTTTTCTATCGAATATTTGATTGCAACGGTAAATTAACTTTAGATTATGGTTATCAAAAAAATTATGTTTGTGATGAAGCTGATTTAGATGTAATTGATATCAATACATTTTTAAGTGATCCTACAGATTCTTATAAAAATTACAAAGATAAATTTGTTAAAATAAGTGGTAAGATTAGTAAATTATCCGGAGTGGAAAGCGTTGAGCTTAGCTCCTATAAGGAAGCATCTAATTCTTTAAATGGTTATGTAAGTTTTAATACCAATTATATTATCCGTGCTCATGTTAATGAAAATTTAAGTTCCTATCGCATTTATGATAATATTACAATCATTGGAAAAGTAGATAGCAAAGTAGAGGAAAACGGAACAACAGTTATCAATTTGGTCGATACGCTATTAATACCTAGTGATATATATGATACTTATACTTACGAAATAGTAAATAGCAATGATACTAATTTAATTAGTTTAGTAAGTGAACAAAATTATTATTTATATGGAATTTCGGCTTTAAATCTAAAATATGCTAATAATGCTATTTATGAACTAAGTTATTTAATTACTGATTCTCGAATAACTTTAGATGATATTATTGGTGATACTTCTGCAACCAATCTTTATAACGAAGAAGAAGCATTAATTGCTAAAAGCTATGAATTAGAGAAATTTAATGTTTTAGTTTGTGAAAATGATAAAAAAATTATAGCTAATAAAAATTTTGAGTTAAATATAAATTTATGTAACTCTTAATATTAACTAGTTAATTGTCGTCTTTTGTCAACAAAAATCGACAAAAGACGATTTTTAATTTAGGATAGATAATCGCAACGAAAGGTTTGCGCATATAAAATAGTGTGGGCTAAAGTTTTTATATTTGTACTTTACCCAAACAAGGGGGAAAATGCTTAGTGGAAAAAGAAAATATTTCTTGTTGTTAGCAAGTATTGTGCTAGTATTTTTGACTTTTATTTATCTAAACATGTCCGGATATTTTATAACTGCTCAAGACATAACTGATACTTTAGAGGCATATGATTCAAGTGCTATTAATGCACCAGCTACTGAAGTAGCGTTATTAAATACTAAATATCCTAATTTGGATATTGTAGGGTTAATAAGAATTCCTGGAACTGATTTAAATGAGGTTGTTGTTCAAGGCACTGATAATGATTATTGATGCTACATCTGCAAATGTAGTTTATCCAATAAGCCCTATAGTAGTTATAGATAATAAGAAAAAATATTTACAAAATATTTAATAAATGAAAGGTTTTCCGATAAATGTGAAAACCTTTTTTTGTCTTATAAGAAATTGCTTTAATTAATAAAAAAACAATTGACGTACATACATTTGTTTGGTATGATTAATTTATCAACTAAAGGGGGGTGAAGAAAATATAGTTGAGATACTAAATAGCTTAAGTAATAATTGTTAACTTGATAAAAATTTATAAATAATAGAGAAGAAATAGTAGGGTGGCGACCATCCGAAATTGGTCTATGGAGAGTCCAAGGGACTCAGTGAAGTAGAAATATCTTGTAGTGATGCAAGGTGCCAAACTTGTTTGGCTTTGTTCTTTGAAAAAAAATTTAAAATCCATTGACATTTATCAAGTATTTATTGTATACTAATCGTATACCGAGAAAAGGGGAACTGCCTTTGGAACACTATTTTACAAACAATTTAAATTTAAAAAGCGAAATACGAGAAATACCATATACAATTAATGATACTGAATTTAAATTTTTAAGTGATAATGGAGTATTTGCTAAAAATAAAATTGATTATGCATCATCCTTTTTGACAACTTTATTTTTAGAAAACAATCCAAAACTTGATAGTTTCAAAGTGTTAGATGTAGGTTGTGGTTATGGTTTTATTGGTATAGTTATCAGTAAAATAACCCATGCAGAAGTAGATTTAATAGATGTTAATAAAAGAGCTCTTCATTTATGTGAGCGTAATATAAAGATAAATAAAGTAAAAGGCAATGCTTATTTAAGCAATTGCTATGAGAGTGTTAAAAATAAGTATGATTATATAATAACCAATCCGCCGATAAGGGCTGGTAAAAAAATTGTTAACGATATTTTGCTAGGTGCTAAAAATCATTTGACAAATAATGGCGAATTATGGTTCATAATTCATAAAGATCAAGGTGCTAAATCGACAAAAAAAACGCTAGAAGAGTGTTATAATGTTGAAATAGTAGGGAAAAGCAAAGGTTTTTACTGCTTTAAAGCAAAAATTTGTTGACAAAATTCTAATTAGGATATAGAATTTTAAATTGGTGGCATATTTATTTTTTTAAATAGAAATAGTCTTAAAAAATTGTGTATGGGGTGATATCGTGGCTTATAAAGTTAAAAAATTTGGTGACTATCGTGAAAGAAGAAGTTTTTCGA
>ERZ1643251.3217-NODE-3217-length-15423-cov-5.762949_pt1 | contig 15423 bp, 10 predicted proteins | sample MGYA00579261_ERZ1643251 | MGnify/ENA primary metagenome ERZ1643251 (study PRJEB29033, sample SAMEA4952267) | chicken gut metagenome | biome: Broiler Chicken; feature: Gastrointestinal Tract; material: Caecum | place: Ireland | collected 2018 | study: Broiler...
AAGAGAACATACCTTTCTTCATTTCACCACCGTACCAAGTATTCAGGATAACCTGGATCTTTTCAGTCAAGTTGAATACAACTGCAGTTTCTGAGTTCAAGCCCAGTTCTTTGTAGTTTTCAACTTTAGCTTTAGAAGCGTTCATGATAACGAAATCAGGTTCACCGAAGTTAGCCAGTTCTTCAGCTGTCGGACGGATGAACATGTTTGTTACGAAGTGAGCTTGCCATGCTACTTCCATGATGAAGCGCAGTTTCAAGCGAGAGTTTTCGTTAGCTCCGCAGAAAGCGTCAACAACGAACAGTCTTTTGTTAGAAAGTTCTTTAGTTGCCAAATCTTTCACAGCTGCCCAACATTTAGCGTCAACTGGTTTGTTGTCGTTTTTGTATTCTTCAGAAGTCCACCATACTGTATTTTCGCTGGTTTCATCTTTTACGAAGAATTTATCTTTAGGAGAACGTCCTGTATAAACGCCAGTCATTACGTTTACAGCGCCCATGTTAGTTACCTGGCCTTTTTCGAAACCTTCCAAACCTGGTTTTGTTTCTTCAGCGAACAAAACGTCGTAAGACGGATTGTGCACAATCTCGGTCACACCTGTGATACCGTACTTGCTTAAATCTAAATTTGCCATTTTTTTTGAATTAATTAAAATTGGTATTTCGTTTTATTATCTCTTTTCACCTGAACATGAGGAGCTTTGGGTGCCTCCTTGTAAATCCGGGTACAAAAGTAATACTTTCTTTGAAAAGGAAGAAGGGATTAGAGAAATTTTTCCCTAATTGAATCTCTTTTATAAATTCCTAACAATATCTGCAAACTGAATATTGCAATTTGAAAGATTATCGTTTACTTTGCAAGCCAGAACGTTCTCAATACGATGAAAATGAGATTAAATTATGATTAAACTATAATATGAAAGTAATTGATTTTAGCCAAACAAATTCGATTCTAAACCAGTACATATCCGAAATCAGAAATGTAGAAGTTCAGAATGACCGCCTACGTTTCCGCCGTAACATTGAACGGATCGGAGAAATCATGGCTTACGAAATGAGCAAAGAGTTCCGATACTCAGTAAAAAACATCCGGACACCACTGGGCATTGCTCCCGTCAGCACACCGGACAACCAGCTTGTCATCAGCACCATTCTCCGCGCCGGCCTTCCTTTTCACCAAGGCTTCCTAAGCTATTTCGACGGAGCAGAAAATGCATTTGTGTCCGCCTATCGAAAATATAAAGATACCCTGAAATTTGATATACATATAGAATATATCGCATCTCCGCGTATTGACGACAAAACGCTGATTATCACCGATCCGATGCTGGCTACAGGCGGCAGTATGGAACTGAGTTATCAGGCCATGCTTACCAAAGGCCATCCCGCCGAAATTCACGTAGCTTCGATCATTGCCAGCCAACATGCAATCGATCATATCAAGAGCGTATTTCCCGAAGACAAAACAACCATTTGGTGTGCTGCCATCGATCCTGAAATCAATGAACATTCCTATATTGTACCGGGGCTGGGCGACGCAGGCGATCTGGCTTATGGAGAAAAAGAGTAATATCGATTAAAGATTCCTTCGATATTGCTGCGGCGACATCCCCATTTGCTTCTTGAAGAATGTGCCAAAATAAGAAGCATTGGGGAAGCCGAATTCATTGGAAATCTCCTGAATATTTTTTTGCGTATTCTTCAACAAAGAGATACACTTACGGATAATCGCCTTGAATACAAGTTCCTGCACCGTATACCCACAGATGCTTTTGGAAAGAGCCGAAAGGTATTTCGGAGACAAACAGAGTTTATCCGCATAGAATTCCACACTCCTTTCCTGCATATAATATTGCTCTATCAACTGGATGAGACGGACAAATATCTCATTTTTCCGCCCGCCCGTTTCCTGTCCGGCACTAATCAATTTACGGTTATAGACCGAACAAATACGATAGGTCAGTGCCAGCAGAAGGAGTTTCTGCTCATAAAGGCTAAACACACTCTCCTCCATTTCCAGCACACTGTCTATCAAAGACATATACTTCATAATCTCATCTTCCTCGCCGGTATTCCATACACAAGAGAGTTCCGGAGTAAGTTTCGAATACATATACATGGAAACCACGGAGTTGCCGATAATGTCACGTATCGGTTCTATCTGATAGGCAAGAATAAGAATTTCCACATCTTCGGTCTCCTGAAGCACTTGAACCCAAGATTCCTCATGAATAAACAAGGTCTCACCCGCCTTGGCAGAAGCGCACTTATTATCAAGAGAAAACTGGAAACTACCTTGCCGGCAGACAATCAAACCAAGCCCCTGCATCAGAAAAGGTTCTTTTAAAGAAGATGGAAAACAACTGAGCACACCTCCCGAACTGCATATATTCTTCCCGCTTTTCAGATCGCGGTCAAGCTGTAATAAACGTTCCTGCTGAGTATCCATAACACTGACTCACTGATAAATTACTATTGAAAAACGATACTAAGTTAGCAATTTTCGTTTGGGATAAGGCACTACGAGCACAAAAATCATACAAATAACGCCTGCATAAATAGTCCACCCTGCCATTTCTTTCACAGCAGAGAGCGTAGCCTGCACCTGTATCCGCCCCTTGACGGACATGGCAGCCATGTTATGCGCTTCCGTTTCACTCTTTCCCTGATATTGCATTCCCTGCACGGTATTGGTATACGAAGCAGAAGCTTCGGGGTTTACCAGATCAACATTTTGTGCATAACGGGTAATATAATGTTGCTGGCGCTCCTGCAGTACATTTGAATAAATAGCCCCTCCGATACCCGGTCCCAGTACCATACGGACGGTAAGCATGATGCAAATCCAGGTCGAAAGATATTTGAAAGGCATCCGCTGATTGGCATATGCTGCCGTCAATGCATATAAAATCATCATTCCGATGGTACGAATAATTACGGGATACTTCATTCGTTCGTAAAGTCCGGCTGTCTGCACTTCGAAGTACATGAATCCTGCCGACAATGCCAGAAAGAAAAAGCCAAGAGCAAAAAGATATTTCAGATGCACCCCTTTAGACCCCAATACAATGGAAATCAAGGCACCGATAAAATAACCGACCATACACCAGTTTGCCAGCGATGCATTCTGCAAATTATCCAGGTGCATCCCGACTCCTGCATACACATTGACAAACATTGCGCTGGAATTGATAATCATCAGCAATAAATAAAGCAAAGCCCCCATACGAATGGTACGCAGCCTCAACGCCCCCAAAATAAAGTAGGAAGACCGCCGGGTAACATCCATATAAAGAAAAATCCCGGCAAAAAGGATACTGATCGCCGTTGCCCAGCAAATAGATGGATCATCATACCAATCCAGCACCTTGCCATAAACCAGCACATAAGTGATGCACGTCAATGATATGCAAAATGCGGTCACATTGCCGAATTTGCGGAAGTTGATAGGGAAACGTCCGGCAAAACCATGATTAGGCATCGTAATGAACAGTATCAGAATGGACAGCAGCAGAATACCCATCATAAAATAATATACATATTTCCATTCGTATTCGAAAGCCAGCCAAGCCGTTAGCGCCGTACCCATTTGCCCCAGGATCATAAAAAACAGATAAACTACCGGCTGGCTGACACATTTTTCGATATCCAGTTTATTCCATCCCGTCGCGTCTTTCGGTTCCATGCCGGGAGTAATATTACGCGTTGCCTCCATGCCAAAAGCATATTTGATCAGCGTAAACAGATTGACCATCATCAGTACCATACGCAGGAACCCTGTCAGCAGGCTGCAGAGTGCCAGCAAAAAGATACTGTCGGTTTTGGCACATACATAGCTGAATACATACATCAGTGCAAAACCTGCGATACACATCAGTTTCTCCCGTCGTATACAAACTAGTTCATACAAGAAGGGAGCAAATGCCGCCATACCGATGGAAGTCACAAAATTGGCAAACTGAATATGCTCGGAAATAATACCCAAGCCGCTCATCATCTCGGTACTGTTCACGGAGTATACCCCGCCCACCGAAAGAATCGGCAGGAAAAAGAACAGCAGAATAATAATACCTATCGGTTTGGGCACCCAATTGTAAAAAGGATAATTTCTAGGACACGAAGGCATGGCTATCAGAGTTTAGCTTTTACTACTACCATCATACCCGCCGCCAGCTTATCATTATCTTCCTTCGATAAATCCGTAAAATCAATACGGACAGGGATACGCTGCTGTATTTTCACAAAGTTTCCGGCAGAATTGTCAGTCGGCACCAACGAATATTTAGAACCTGTCGCTCCGGAAATAGCAGTCACTTTGCCTGTAAACTCTTTCTTACTGATAGCATCTACCGTGATAGCCACCTTCTGCCCGATGCGGAGATTCTCTATCTGCGTTTCTTTATAATTAGCAATAATCCATTTTTGTGTATCGGGCAGAATATATGTAATGCATTGCCCTGCTGTAATGAACTGCCCTTCTTCCAGAGAACGTCTGCCTAACTTGCCATCGCAAGGAGCCAGTACAACCGTATACGAAAGATTCAGCCGTGCCATTTCAAGCGCAGCCGTAGCACGCTGGATGGCAGCTTCCGTATTCTCACGACGGTGAGATACTTCATTCACTCCCGAAAGAGCCGCCTCCCGCTGGCGCCTGGTTGCTTCCAGCTTCTTAAAGGTAGCTTCATACTCTGTTGTAATCTGTTCCAACTGGATAGGTGTCGCCGCATTTCGTTTGACCAAATTTTCATACCGCTGACGGTCTTTCTCCAGTTTTGCTAGCCGGATTTCTATTTCAGCTATAGACGCATCATACACAGATGCAGTCGTTTGTGTAGTCTGCAAGGTAGCATTTATCACAGTGGCGCCTGCCTGCGCATCCTTCAATGCAGCCTCAGCTTCCATCACCCGGATTTTATATTCGCGGTCGTCCAGCACCAGCAAGGTATCACCTTTGCGTACCTGCTGATGTTCCGTAAAATAAATCTTATTAATATAGCCCGATGCACGCAGATTGACAGGCGACACATATTGCTCTATCTGCGCATCATTGCTGGTTTCCGTCTGCTTATAGCCCAGAAAGAGAAAAACAATTTCAATTACTCCCCAAACAATCACAGCAACTCCAAACAGACTTACTATAATCTGCCAGCGGCGTAATTTTCTCATTTTCTTAGCTTTCTCCTGATGCGTACTGGAGATTGTATTATTGTCCATTGTTTCCATATGAATGATTCAATTAGTTATCTGTTATTTGAACAAGGATGAGATCTGTCCGGTTAGTTTCAGTAACATCAGGTTGGTCACCCGATAATTATAATGTGCACTAATGTAGTTGTTCTGTGCCTCGCTCATCCGCATTTCATCCTGCAGAACTTCAGTCATTGAAGTGATTCCTTCCCGATAGCGGTCGGTAGTAACCGTATACACTTCTTCGGCAAGCAGATAATTGTCTTTCTGTTTTTTAAAGTTCCGCTGGTTATTCATCAAGTCATTTACAGCATTCAAATACTGTGTTTGCAGATTCTTCCGTGTATCCAACCGTGAAAGTTTCATGGTTTCGATATCGATCATTGCTTTCCGGATCTTATACTTCTTATCCAAACCATCAAAAATAGGAATACGCAAAGTCAGTCCCACCCCATAAGAACGGAACCAATGATTGGACGGACCGGAATGAAACCAATGATAAGCCTCATCAGTATAAGCGGCAAACCTCCAGTTTCCCGTCAGATTGAGAGAAGGAATATAGCCATTACTTATCAATCGTTTCTGCCGCTCTGCCAGCTGCACCTGTGATTGAAGCAACTGAAGCTCATAGAGGTTTTCCGACAACCCGGTCAAAGCAACCGTAGCGATACTATCCGTATTGACCGGCAACAGGCCGATTTCTTTTTCTGCCGGATAATCCATGATGTACTTCAGCATATTAAGCTGCTGCGTCATCATCGCCTGCGCATTGTCATACTGTACTTTCAGATTTTCCAGATTGATATTCACCCGCTTCAAGTCAACTTCCATTGCCATTCCATTATCAAAGAAAGCCTGTGTGATATCTCTCAGTTCTTCCAATCGGGTGATATTGGCTTTTATCAATGCAATCTGTTCCGCAGTAACCTGTCCCAGATAGTACATTTTACTGATCTGCAAGATCAAATCTTCCCGTGCCTTTTCATACGAAAGCCGGCTCATCTCATCCACAATCTCTGCTATGGAAATCGAAGTATAGAGAGTCTGATTATAAAGTGGCATCTGCAATTCTATCCCGGCATTGGCACTATATTGCAACGTTCGGGTAATATTATAAGGTACTCCATAGGAAGAACCGTCAGTTACTGAGACAGGCGGATCGATATTATCATTAAAGTTGGCAAAGCCATTGATTTGCGGCAACAGCTTCACCCGATTCTCCGAAATGCCATACTTACTTTTCTGCATCGCTTTTCGTTTTCCCTGTAAAGAGAGATTGTTCTCAATCCCTATACGAAGGCAGTTCTCCAGAGTCAGAATATTCTGTGCGCCTCCATGAATGGCAAGGAGGCAAAAAAAGGTAAAAATGAACAATAGTCTTTTCATAATAATCGCTCTATATTCAGGCACAAATTTAATGGGTTGCGACAAAATGGGACTATCCATATATCGACTGTTTATGTTCATATTTTCCTTTTTCAGTCCTGATATCCACCTTAATTATTATAATATCACTATATTTAATAGACAAATCTTCGCCCTTTGTCGATTTCCTTTTCTTCTGTTTAAAGAACCACTTAACTTTGGAATATAAAATCAATTAACAGCAAAACAGCGTTTGTTTTTCATAATTTTTTAGTGAATGCATAAGCGGCTCTCTTCGGGATGAAGAGAGCCGCTTAAGGTATATAGAGTACAATATAGTACAAGATCAGAAAAAAGTTTAAGAGTTCTCAGCCTCCTTTTTTTTCGGAGTTGTTAACTTCTTCTTGCTGAACCAAATCAGAATCATCACCCCGATCAGCAATAAAGCCAGTGATGCATAAGCTATGCTTTCCGTAACATGCAAGCTCTGCGGGTCAAACCACATCTCAATCGTATGCTGGCCTGCGGGGACATTCATCACACGCAAGATATAGTCAGCACGGGCAATATCCACCGGCTGTCCGTCAATCTTGGCCTGCCAGCCCGGATAATAAATCTCAGAGAAAACAGCCACTCCATCTTTAGCAGAAGAAGTTTCATATACCAGGCGATTCGGTTCATAGCTGGTCAGACGAATGGTAGATAAGGAGTCTTTGTAACCTTTCGTCACACCCTTCAACTGATCTTTAAATTTCGCATCAACCACTGCTGTTTCCGTTGGAAGAATATCATTCAGCGCATCAATCTCTTCATTTGCATTATTGACATACTGCACCTTATCCACAAACCAAGCGTTACCATACGCATAAGGGTTTTCAACAGGAACCGTCTGTCCTTGCTGTCCGGCAGGGAAAATAAAGTACTTCGTATTCAGCATATTCAGCACACGGAATTTGGAAGCGTCCACACTATCCATCGCACCGCCTGCGCCGGCAACTTCCTGATAGGCATCCTTCATTTCCGGAGTTATATGATAATCGATCATTTCCTGATAACGACGCAACTTGGCCGCATGATAACCACCCACACTCTTATGCCAATATGAGGTATTATTTTCATTGAAAGTATTACCGGGAAATCCTACGAAATTCAACACCCTATAATTCAAAGCCGTATCCTGAAGAATTATCTCATCCGTCTGAGTTTTAACGAATGCTCCTGTCTGGTTTGACTTCGATACAAATTGTTCATCATTCAAATAGCGCTTATTGACAGTCCACATATCAATCAGACACAGAAGCACGATACCTGCCATAGTAAAAGAAGCCTTCAACTTTTTCTGCTGATAAAGGAATAATAAGAAGCATCCTACTACTATAATAAAGAAACTACGCCATGCATCCGAAGTCAGCATTGCCTTGCGCATTTCGGCCAGATTCGTAATGATCGGAGATAAATACTCAGCAGGTAGTCCCTGCTGCAGAGCGGACATCTCTTGTGCCGGAATATAACTGGAGAAGAAAACTCCCGGGGCAACAGCCAGAATCAGCGAAACACCGGCTGTCAATACCAAAGTGATAATTACTCCTGTCCGATTTTCTTTCAACTTTAATATTTCCGGTTTAGCCAGCACTTCTTTTAAGGCAAAGACTGCTAATAAAGGTATCGTGAATTCAGCTATAACTAAGATAGAAGATACGGCACGGAACTTGTTATACATCGGTACATAATCGATAAAAAAGTCCGTAAGTCCCATAAAATTCTTTCCCCACGAAAGTAGAATAGAGAAGATAGTAGCTCCCAGTAAAGCCCATTTCAGCGGTCCTTTAACAATAAAGCACCCCAATATAAACAGAAACAAAACAAAAGCTCCCACATAGACCGGTCCGGAAGTCATAGGCTGATCGCCAAAGTACTGTGTCAGCTGCGAATAGATGTTACTATACATCGGATTCGCTTTTGCCATGGCAGTCTCATTCTTGGATAACGGAACCGATGCCCCTCCTTTTACATTCGGAACCAGCAAAGTAAGCGTTTCACCAATTCCATAACTCCAGTTCGTTATATAGTTACGGTCCAGTCCGCTGCTGGTCTGATTGGCAGCAGGTCCTTCCTGTTTCAGTTCACTCTTTCCGCGCATAGTCTCCTTACTATACTCATAAGTATGGTATAGATTGGAGAGGTTCGCACACACTCCTATCATCGCAGCCAATGCCAGAACGGCACTTGCCTTGAAAAAATGCGGCAATTCCTTCTTCTTATAAGCATCTTCAAAGTAAGCTCCTACAAAAAACAGGATGACAAACATGAAGTAGTAACTCATCTGAATATGATTCGACTGAATCTGAAGCGCGATAAACAAAGCGGTAACAATCCCTCCCAACAGATATTTTTTCCGATAAGCCAGTACAATACCGGCAATCGTAGGCGGAATATAAGCCAATGTAACAAATTTCCAGATATGCCCTGCCGATATCAGAATAAAGAAATAGGAGGAGAAGGCCCAAATAATCCCCCCTAAAGCAGATAACCAGACAGACAGCCCGAATGCCCGCAAAAGGATATAAAACCCGAGCATCATGATGAAAGTCAGCACCACATAAGGCGGAAGATATAAATGATAGATGTTTTCTATCCACTTCAGCGGTTTGGTAGAATCATAACTCGGAGACATCTGATAGGTAGGCATACCACCAAAAAGAGAGTTTGTCCAGCGGGTACGTTCTCCTGTACGTTCAAGATATTCCTGAGCTTCTTGACCGGCTCCCACTCCAGCCACCGTATCGTGCTGAAACAGAATACGACCTTCGATATCAGCCGGAAAAAAATAAGCAAAAGAAAGAATGATAAAAGCTAAAATAGCAATTAAGTCGGGAAGGAACTTCTTCATAAAATTGACAATTGACAATTGACAATTGACAATTGAAGGTCAACAATAACAGCCCGGCAGATCACTCGTTCCATATAGCTGTTCATTGTCATTTGTCAACTGTCAATTGTCAATTAAATTAGTATCTATAATGTTCAGCCTTATAAGGTCCGTCTACCGATACACCGATATAAGCGGCCTGTTCCGGAGTCAGCTTCGTCAGTTTCACCCCGATCTTTTCGAGATGCAGGCGAGCCACTTCTTCATCCAAGTGCTTCGGCAAGCGGTATACATTCACTTCGTATTTCTTGTTGAACAACTCGATCTGGGCCAGCGTCTGATTGGTAAATGAGTTACTCATCACGAATGACGGATGGCCTGTCGCACATCCCAGATTCACCAGACGACCGTCAGCCAGCAAAAGAATGCTGTGACCATCCGGGAAATAATAGCGGTCTACCTGCGGCTTGATGTTTACACATTTGATGCCCGGATAATGTTTCAACGCATCCACCTGGATTTCATTATCAAAGTGACCGATGTTACATACGATCGCCTGATCTTTCATTTTCTCCATGTGGTCAATGCGAATGATATCGATATTCCCCGTAGTAGTCACGAAGATATTACCTTCGGTGCAGGCATCTTCCATCGTTACGACTTCGAAACCTTCCATAGCAGCCTGCAACGCACAAATCGGATCGACTTCCGTCACAAGCACACGCGCACCATAAGAGCGCATTGAATGCGAACATCCCTTGCCCACATCACCGTAACCACATACCACCACTACCTTACCGGCAATCATCACATCGGTCGCTCTCTTGATACCGTCAGCCAGTGACTCACGACATCCGTAGAGATTATCAAACTTAGACTTGGTAACCGAATCGTTCACATTAAATGCCGGGAACAGCAATTTGCCTTCTTCCTGCATCTGATACAAACGGTGTACACCGGTCGTTGTCTCTTCCGATACACCGCGCATTTCTTCAGCCACACGGTGCCAGCGGGTCTTATCTTCAGCCAATACTTTTTTCAGAATGGCATTCAGTTCGATTTCATCTTCCGCATGCACTTCCTTGTCCAATACGGCAGCATCATTCTCGGCATCATAACCGACATGAATCATCATGGTAGCGTCACCACCATCGTCTACAATCACATTCGGACCTTTTCCGCCGGGGAAGTTCAATGCCTGCAATGTGCACCACCAGTAGTCGGCAAGATTCTCGCCTTTCCATGCAAATACCGCAACACCGGAAGCAGCAATCGCAGCAGCAGCATGATCCTGCGTTGAATATATATTACAAGAGCACCAGCGGACTTCAGCTCCCAATGCAACCAGTGTTTCAATCAGTACGGCGGTCTGGATGGTCATATGTAATGATCCCATGATACGGGCACCTTTTAACGGTTTGGATTCTCCATACTTTTCGCGTAGAGCCATCAGGCCGGGCATTTCTTTTTCTGCCAAATCGATTTCCTTGCGTCCGAAATCAGCAAGTGTAATATCTGCCACTTTATAAGGCAGAGTAGAGAATAATTCTGTAGACATATTGTAAATCATTTAAAATGTAATTGGTGCAAAGATAGAACATTCTGATTAGTAGGGCAAAAGCTATCCTTCTTTTTTATATTATAATAACTTGGGAGTTCGCCCGTTTCTTGAATTTTTATTCTATATTTGCAACATAAAAATGCATTTTCTACAACACTAAAATAGTTATTATTCATCTTCTATGGAGGATTACAACAACAAAACAAAAGCGGAGCTGTTAGAAATTATACAAAATCTCGAAAAAAAAGTAGAGCAGCTTTCCTCCGAATCAGTCTCCGGCAGAAAAGAACGCTTTCGCGACAGGTATTCCAATCGGATATTAGATAATCTGCCCGATATGCTTACCGTGCTCGACCGCGATGCCAATATCGTGGAACTGGTTTCCTCCCCGTCAACCAATCACGTAGAAGGTACTACAGCAGACAGCATTACCCAATCCAACATAAAAGATATTCTTCCGGAAGATGCGTACAAGAACATACGCAAGAATATGGAGCAAGTTTTCCGCTCCGGAAAGAGCGCCATCGCCAGGCATGACTTAATGATGGACGGTGTACCGCATCATTACGAACACTGGCTTTCCCTGCTCGACAAAGAATATCTGCTATGTATGTGTCGGGATGTTTCGCAACTTTGGGAAACAGAACAGACCAATGCCGAACAACAAAATGAAATTATGCGGCTTAATTCATTGATGGAAGCCATAGTGAATAATGTTCCTGTATATCTATTCGTCAAAGACTCCGGAAATGATTTCAGATACTTATACTGGAACAAGACTTTTGCAGACTATTCCGGTATCCCTATCGAGAAAGCTATCGGCAGAAATGATTTCGAGATCTTCAAACGGACGGAGGATATGGAGAAATTCCGCCTTGACGATATCAGAGTGCTAAAAGAAGGGAAACTGGACTATTTCGAAGAATATATGGCTGCTTCCGGAGAAATCCGCACGATAACTACCATGAAGCGCCTCGTCCCATCCAGTAATGAACATCCTTATATTATCGGTATCTCCTGGGATATCACCGAAATTAAGAAAACAGAGAAAGCACTGGATGCAGCCCGTATCAAAGCCGAAGAAGCGGACCGGTTAAAATCGGCTTTCCTGGCAAACATGAGCCACGAAATCCGTACCCCGCTTAATGCGATTGTAGGATTCTCCAAACTGATATCCAGCACAAATAATGAAAACGAGAAGAATCAGTATGCCGAAATCATTGAAAGAAATTCTGATATGCTACTGAATCTTTTCAATGATATTCTCGATTTATCCAGCCTGGAAGCCGACTCTCTTAAATTCAACATTCAGCCGGTCAAGATACTGGATATCTGCCTGCAATTAGAACAGCAATATGGTCACAAAACCCAGGCAGACGTAAAACTGATTCTGGATGGCGGAGACGCCAATACATTTGTTTCCGCAGACTGGAACCGGACGATACAAATCGTAAGTAACCTGCTCAGCAATGCTGTAAAGTTTACCTCGCGAGGAGAGATTCATTTCGGTTTCCTCAATAAAGAGAATTTTGTAGAGTTCTATGTGAGAGATACCGGCATCGGTATTCCTGCCGAAAGAGCCGCTACCATTTTTCAGCGTTTCGGCAAAGTAGACGACTTCGTTCAAGGCACCGGACTGGGACTCACCCTCTGTAAGATGCTGGTGGAAAAAATGGGTGGTCACATCCGGGTATGCTCAAAAGAAAACGAAGGTACCACCTTTTATTTCACACTTCCGCTGGCCAACCGGTAAATTATATGCGTCATATACAAAAGCGGTGGACATTGTAAAGATGTCCACCGCTTTTGTATTTATGAAGATAGCTGTTACTTCTTTACTTCGCAGGATCATTCAATACCTTTATTGCTTCCTGCAAATCATCATCATCCTTCAGTTGCTCGATAATGCCACCTCTCTGGAAATAATAACGCTTGATAATTTCATTAGCAATCATTCTCTTTATATCCTTAGAGAAATAATCCAGGTCACGGTCAAGATTATGATTCAATTTCTTTTCCAGTGCCTTGAACTCTTCGGCAGCATCTGTCATATAGCCTTCAAATTCAGCAGCCTCTTTCAGTGTTTTCAGAATCTTCTCACTTTGCTGGTCATATTTAAAATCGGCCTTCTTCACCAATTCCTTGAAATCATTATAGTCAGCATCCGTCACTACAAACTTTTCAGGAGCAACCACAGTAGGGTGTTTCAAGCAGTATTGAGTCGCATAGTCAAAAATCAGATTATCACGTACGAGATAGAACAAGATATTCGGCAGTTTTTCCTGCTTGACAGTAATATCAGGCATTACACCACCTCCGTCACGTACTTCACGTCCGGCAGCAGTATAGAATACGTTAGTCAGACTGTCGGGAATAGTTCCCACACTTCCATCTTCGTTCCGGTGCTTATAGTCGATCGCCTGCACACAACGTCCGCTTGGGATATAATATTTGGAAGTAGTCACTTTCATCATTCCTCCATAAGGTAAAGAACGGGGAACCTGTACAAGTCCCTTTCCAAATGTACGGTTACCAACAATAACGGCACGATCAAGGTCTTGCAATGAGCCCGACAGGATTTCTGAAGCAGAAGCCGTACCACTGTTTACCAATACGGCAATCGGAATATCCAGATCCAGCGGTTCACGCAAAGTCTTGTATGTGTTGCTTGCCTGTTTCGTCTTTCCCTTGGTGGTTACGATTACTTTTCCACGGGGCAGGAAATAATTGGCTATTTCCACTGCTTCATCCAACAGACCGCCACCGTTATTACGGAGGTCGATGACCAGAGAAGTAGCTCCCTGTTTCTTCAGATCCAGCAATGCTTTTTTGAAATCCTTGGAAGGGTTGCCGGAGAATGTGCTCAGGCTGATATATCCCACTTTATTATCCATCACGGTAGCATATGGGATGGCAGGGGTCTGAATAGATTCACGTACGATAGTAAACTCCATCGGGGTTTGTCCGCCTTTCTCATTAGGACGCTCCACTTTCAGTTTAAAGCTCGTACCCGCCTGTCCGCGCAACATCTGGCTGACTTCCGAATTATTCTTTCCAAGGAGATCTTTTCCGTCTATTTCCATCAGGATATCTCCCGCCTTCAGTCCCGCTTTGGCCGCCGGAGTTCCCTCGAACGGTTCGGCAATCATGGAACGTTTCAGCTTCGTATTATAGGTAATAAGAGAACCGATACCTCCAAAGCTTCCTTTCACCATCTGTTCCAGTTCGCTTTGATCTTCCTCCGGGTAATATTCTGTATAAGGATCCAGCGAGAAAAGCATATTGTCGATTCCTTCGCGAATGGTCTTGTTCGGATCAATGGTATCCACGTAGAACATATCCAGTTCTTTCACAATCGCATTAAATGTATCCAGATTCTTGGCAATCTGGAAATTGCGGTCGTCTCCACTCTTAAAACTAAAGAAAGCTACAGTAGCTATTACAGCCACCAAAACAAGAGCTATCCGCCTATTCAGCAATTTTTTCATATATCTTTCATTAAAATGAGACGTAAAAGTAACTCAAACCTTGGTTATTCCGCCAGAACCTTGTTAATATTTAACTTAATTTCATCCCAGCGCTCCGGAGAGATTGTTGTTCCAATCACCTGAATAACATTTCCCGAGAGAATAGAACCAATTTTTGCACATTTTTCGAGCGAGTATCCGCACGTCAGACCATACAGAAATCCGGCAGCGAAATAATCGCCTGCGCCGGTGGTATCCAGAACTTTTTCTACAGGAATAGCCGACACTTTAATTTCTTCCGTACCTTTACGGATATAAGATCCGTTTGCTCCAACTTTCACAATAGCAATGCTGCATTTCTTGGCTATCACTCTCAGAGCTTCCTCCGGTTCTTCGCCGGTAAATGCTTTCGCTTCTTCCTCGTTTGCAAAAACGATATCCACATACTTATTTATTAATAAGGAGAAAAATTCCAGATCATTCTCCACGATATTATAACTTGCCATGTCGAGACAGATTTGCAGGCCAGCCTCTTTAGCCAGTTCGATGGCATGAAGAATCATTTCGTGATCCTGAACAAGGTATCCTTCTATAAATAAGTATGCATATCCTTTGAACATCTCCAATGTCAGATCTTCAGCTTTCAAAGAAGCGGCCGCTCCCAGATAAGTACCAAAAGTACGCTCTCCATCCTGAGAAATAAAAGTGGATGCCACTCCCGAAGGAAGCTGTTCGGAGGTCAATAAATTGTCTTCAATATTATTTTTCTGCAGATTTTCCTTAAAAAAATCGCCATAATGATCATTTCCTACTTTTCCGATAAAACCTGTTCCGGCACCCAGACAAGCGAGTCCAAGTATGGCATTTCCTGCCGATCCGCCTGTTGCCAGATGCGTTTTCATTTGTGAAAATTTTGTGTTAATCTGCTGTAACTTAGCGTCATCGATGAGTTGCATGCTTCCCTTGGGTAATTCC
>ERZ1643251.3219-NODE-3219-length-15417-cov-4.916287_pt1 | contig 15417 bp, 15 predicted proteins | sample MGYA00579261_ERZ1643251 | MGnify/ENA primary metagenome ERZ1643251 (study PRJEB29033, sample SAMEA4952267) | chicken gut metagenome | biome: Broiler Chicken; feature: Gastrointestinal Tract; material: Caecum | place: Ireland | collected 2018 | study: Broiler...
GACTTTAGCAAATTCGGAGTGTAACCAGTGGTGTAAAGCATTTCAGCGTTCTTGAGGTCCTGTATGGTTAATACAAGCATAACAACACTCCCTTCTTTTGTTATTGCTTATATTTTACCACATTTGACAGGTGTAGAAAAGAGGTTTTACTCTACATCTTCCTCCTCCACATATATCCAGTAACATGAGAGGTCGTCAAGGCGGTTCTTGATGTCTGCCTTATCCTCATCGTCAAATGAGTACTGGTCAAGCATGTCCTCATTCATCTCGATAAGGTTACCAAGCTCAACGAAATCGTCCTCGTAATATGTGTACACGTCGTACCCATTCTTGGCACTGTCCTTGATGGCTTCGATCAGCTCTTTACGTGAGTAAATGTCACCATACTCATCTACCAGAAGAAAAGCTCTTCTTCCCTGGAAACCTACCGCTCTGTCACCGTCAGGTGTAGTGTATTCGCAAATTGCTCCAATGAATCCCTGTGTTTTAGATTCGATGAAGTTATCTGCAATCCAGTCCATGTTTACGAAATCGTTTCTGACAAGTTTAAAATTTGCCATTTTAAATAGTCCTCCTTATTTTTTGAATATTAAAAAGAGTCTTAAAGCTGTATATGCTTCTGCTCTCTTCTCCCCTACTATGGCTTTTTGATATAGTTTTAAAAGCCTTTGACACCTCTACAAATTTTTCTGCATTGCTGCTTCCTGTATCATCTTGGTTATCAGGATGATACTTTTTACATAATTTCTTATAAGCTGCCTTTATTTCTGAAAAACTTGCTAAAGGTGAAACCCCTAACACCTTATAAGGATCATACATCCTCAAACTCCTTCCTACTAAAATAAAAAGATACCACGCAGGTATACCGAAGAAAACCCTTCTGAAACCTACGTGGTAAAAACAGCTAATTATTAAACAAATCCTTCATTCCTCTCACAAAAGAGGAAGCTCCTTTAACAGCTTTCCGTCCCAACTTACTTCCTAGCTCTACACCCTTAGTGGCTGCTGCTGCCGTTCCTCCGGCTGTTGCCCCTAATACCCGTATTGCCAAGTTATAGTTACGATTGGTTGCCACATTCTTAGCCATATCAAAGGACTTTTTACTCCATTTATGCATACTCTTCTCAGTCATATCAGCCAACTGAGCTGACTTTCTTGGATTATAGAAGATATCATTATTCTTTATCTCTTCCATGTAGTTACGTCTGGTAAACTTATTCTTACCTATGGTTAGAACCTGTAAGCTTGGAAGAGCCTCAAAGAATCTATCTACACTAATACTATTACCTAATCCAAGAGAAGTACTCACATAATCATATACAAAAGAGATAGAATCAAACTCTAAATCCCTAATGTTTTTCATTGCACCAATGGCTGAATAGTCAAACAGGCTAGAGATGTTGCCAGAGTTTATTTGGCATCTTACGTCATATGGTATATTATGAGCAGATGATTTTTTGAGTTTACATCTGTAGTAGTACCTGTTTACTACGAGAGAACCACCTATTACTTTAAAGCTTGTAAACCTTTCTAAGCCACCAAATTTAGAAATGACATCGTTGGTTACAACTTTTATCAGGTCTGCCAAAGAGTTTACTCTGTTGGAATAATCGATTCTACTTACATTATCTGCAAATTCAGTAGTATCTGTACTTCCAAAAGACCTCTCCTCTGAGATAGACCAACCTCCTTCGTCATTTCTTGATATGTTGATGCCATGTGCTTTCAACTGGTCAAGCAATGAAGCAAGTTCTCTTAACTCCTCGTCTCTACCTAATCCTAGGTCTTCGTCTATATTTGCAGTACCCGTTTCTTGGACTTCATCACCCAAATCTATAGGACTGCTATATAAATCAAACTCCTCGTCGTCATCAATAACACCAGAATACCCTAAAGCCTCAGACAGTCTCTCAGCCTGACTACCCATTTGATTGTCAAAGTCCGTATAATCGTCTTCAGATGAAAACAGGTCTCCCATTACATTCTCGCTCTCTTCCTCATACTCACTGGAATCAAGCTGGAAATAAGATGGATTAAAGTTTACAAACTCCTCCAATATTGGATTTGTTGTCGGGCTGCATACAGGTGGATTAGCACCTTTAGCACCAATGGATATGTCTTTTATGGTGAACATCCACTCTGGTCTCAGGTCCAAAATAAACTGAAACCAGTTTCCCGGATAATGCAGATAATTCTGTACTACATAATCAGCTACATGAGAGCCTCTAGCAAGAATGGTCTCCATATTAGAAACTCCCGCCATTTCAAGGTACTTTTGGAATCCTATCGCTCTATTCATACCTACTCCAGAAGGGTCAGGGTTTTCAGCGATTAGTTCCTCTTCTGTAATTCCTGCATTATCATAACACCGTTTAAATACACCCTTTACACAGTCATCTTCAGGGTCTCCAGTATTCAAAATTAGAAATGGCTTAAAGTATACACAACTATTAGCATACTCTATATTTGCTGGAACATTACCGGAGTCAATCTTCTGACGTTTCTCTTCAGTAAAAGTCTCCATGTAAGCAAAGTTACTAGCCTTATCGTCAAGCCTACCCAAAGCCTTAGATTGAGGATTGGTCTGTGCAAGGTACTTAGAACGACCATCATCCATGTTTCTACCAAAGAATGCATCTGCAGTCTTAAAGTTTACGAGGGTGTAAGGGATACTCTGGTTACCCATGTGGAAACCTTTCAATCCAAAACTACCCGCTGACCGATATCTTCCACTTCCTGGAGAGTTTCTAATAGCATCCTCAAATTCACCCCTATCACACATACCTTTTGTAAGATGCTGACCTATTACGAATATGTCTGACAGTGCCACCTCTTGCTGGTTGAAACCTGCGTCTGTTTTCTCTGACAGAAACTTCATATCCTCTGCCAAGCTGTTTAAGTAGCTTAATGCATAAAATCCTGCATCATTATATGACTTAGAAAAAGTATTCTCGGTAATGCTACCCTTTTCTAGAGACTCTTTATCTTTGTCAATGGTGGTTGGTGGCACGATTCCTGAAAGTCTATTGATTAGGTTGCTGTAAGAATCCTGAAAGTTCTTGAACTCATCTACTACCAACAGTATACCATTCTTCCCACCTAGATTCTCGTCTTCGTACCTACCCTCACCTCTGGCAATGATGATACCTATCACAAGTTTCAAGGCTCTCATATATACCACATCACCAAGTTCATCCCATGACAGGGTAGTCTGAAAAGCCTCTAACGCACATCTTGGAACATTACCCATAGTTCCAAGTAGTTCATCCAAATTAGTGAACTGTTTGTATTTAGTATCATACTGAGTCTGATACCCACCACCATTCACTACAAACATACTTGGAGACAGGTATTTCAGTACACTTGCCATATCTGGCTTACGGTCGATGTAAAATAATGACTTCATAGAAGCAATAGCACAAGCCAAAATAGCCAATGTCATAACACCCTTACCAGCTCTACTACCTGCACAGATGTTATGAGTGAGTCTTGTTAATATGTCTACCCCATGAGTACCGTTTCTCAAGATAGAGCTATCCTCAGCCATACCCAGTATTAAATTATCCCATGACAGCTCCATACCCTGTTCCTGTAAGGCACTTAAAGCCTTGTAAGCAAAGAGTGGTAATGCCTGACTCATATTATGATTGAACTCATGAGCATACTCTTTCAGACATATTTCAGGCTCTTCCCTTACATCATAAGAGAATGGCACATCTCCTACACCACCCATAAAAGCCTTATCAAGTATCTCATTTGTTACATTACCCTTTAGTGTGTTATCCGGGTCGCATACCCTGAACTTAAAAGCACTTACAACTATCTCACCGCTTCTCATTTCTCTTGCCTTGTAGTCTACAGCAAGTAAGCAGGTACTCAGGCTCTTTAAAATATATACTAGATACTCTTGTAAGCCAGAAGCGATTCTGTTGTCTCTATAATCATCTATATCGTTGGAATCCATCTCTTTCTTTACATAAAAAAGAGCTGACTTACGAACTAAGTCACGGACTGTTTTCTCGAGTACCTCTTTTACATACCCTGACCAACTCTTGCTGCTTGCGTGTTTCTCATATGTATTTAAAGAGTTTTGGTTATCTCCAGTTACTGCCTTCAATCCATAGGCAATTTCAAGCAATTTATTCGGGAAATACAAAGTCTTTCTTCCGCTTGTGTACCCTATGTACATAGCATTTGCAATACCTACAACTGACCGTGTAGTCATCTCCTGGAAGTCCATGTACCCTCTAAATATTTCATAAGTGTTGTGAGTTGCAATAGAGTCTTGGAATATAATCCTTTGACTTCCTGATAGCTTTACGATACCCTCTTCACAGAGTATACCATCTGGTTTATTTACTTCATATCCTGATGAAAACAGACCAGTGTAGCGTTTTAACAGCTCAGATATAGTACCTGTACAGAAAGAGGAGTAGTATCTTAAGATAGTTTCGTCTTTTGCGTCTTCCTGCTTATCTTTCTTAGGTGGCTCTTCTGTAACTTCTACCTCTTCCAGCTCTTCTAAGTCTCCGGTTTCTGCTTCTTCGTCTTGAGGCTCTTCACTAGCCTCTACAGCCTCTTCACTATCCTCTATAACCTCTTCTTCGCCTTTATACTCTTCGGTATAGCTGTCGATGTCGTCATCTGAAACATACCCGTTTTCATAGCCTGTAATGCCTAAACGTTTATAGACGTTCTCCCTTTGTTCTTCGAGACCTACCTCTCTTACTACTTTACCGCCAAATAAACCCCTTGCTAAAGACTTAGCAGTAGGAGTGATTAAGCACATCTCTGCACCTTCTTCAGTGGAGCATAATACGATGGAATCAAGGAGATAGGCTTCGGTTAAATCCTCATCTACACCCTTCATCAAAGAATCAAGCTCTCTCAAGCAAGAAATACCCGTTGGTGCACAACTGCTGATGTTATCCATGGAAAGAGCTCTAAACATCTTTGGTAAGTCTGAGTTGTCTACAGAGTTTAGCTTTTCATTAAGTTGTACATATACGTCTCTCAATTAGTTTCACTCCTTTCAAACTCTTTTACAAAGGTCTCTTCATTCCAACCACAGATATCTCTAATGAAAGTCCAGTACCCTTCTAGAGTTAAGCTGTGGTTGAGATATGTAGAAGCAAAAGCTCCTACTGGAACTTCTATATTTTTTACACCTAATTGTACAGTTGTTGCAAGTAACGTATCCTGGTTTTTTATCTTTTCTACTTCCAACAGTACAGTTGCTGCCAGTAACTTATCGTGTTTTTTAAGCTTCTCAGCTATCTGGAAACACATTGCATCTAATCTAGAGTTTAATATTAAGAAGCCCTGACCTTCAGTGGCTAAGGTTTTCATAGAATCAACAGGTACTCCGGGATTACTATCACCCTGTATGCTATCGAATACACCTAGATGAGAATATGCTTGTAACACATCTATATAATCATTACCAAGTTGGATACCCGTTGACCTTAGCCATTGTAAAGTTAAGTACCGAATCTTCCACTGTTGTTTGTCGTCAAATAGAGAGCTTAATCCCTGTAATACTACTCCTCTAATATAGTCGCCGTCTGTACTTCTTCTTAACCTTTTTCTCAGCAGTAAGAACTTCTTTAATGTGGTGTAGCCTTCCTTATCGTAGTCTATCAAGACTTTTAAGATTTGGCTTTTTGCCATATTCTCAACGTTTTCACGCTGTCTTGATATATACTTTTCTATATCTGACTCAGACTTCCTAAACCATCTTGCAAGTACCCCGTTGTCGGCATCGAGAGCATAATGTTGGGGTCTTAAATTGTAATTCTTATACCAAGTAGGATTACTTACCGTTGCGTACTGTATCTGAGCAGACCTAGATGAATCTCCTGCATAGGAATACAAGGGATTGCCGTCAAGCTTAGCTTTGTTGTACTTTTCTAATACCTCATTTGGGTTTGCACCACTGATGTACCCGTAATAGCGTAGTCTAGACTTATCGTTCTGTAATTTCTGTATGTACCCTTCAAGGTTTAATGCACCTACATATTTCTGGTACATACCGTCTACATAAATCTCTTCAAGACAGGATAGCTGCCTCTGAGACAGTAGATTATGCATTGCTCCGGTAGAACCATTTCTCTGTACATCCATCATTACTTCCTGTATATCCAAACTATACAGTTTCGGTGGTTTTACATGGTTTGCTATCAGTATGAAGTCTCTGCAAATAAAAATTGCCTTGACTCCATTTGGAGTCCAGTCCTTCATTATACCCTGATGAGAAGAGCTGAACTTACTTCCTCCAAGAGCAATCTTTAGTTTATCATACATGTAACCCATTACTGTCACCTCCTAAATATATGAAAATTAAACCTTCTGAGAAGTCTTAGGAATACCTCTCTTATCCACATAATCCATGTAGACATCGCCGTTGTCTAATGTAAGCTTTACAGTACCGTGATCGTTCCGATACATAGGGTGGATAAGTAACAGGCTATGGAATCTTGGTGACATGTCGCTTAAGGTGTATACCAAATCTTTCACACTCTTAAGAAATTTACTATTGTTTACAGGCTCTCCGCAATAGTTATATATAAGCATATCCTGTGCCAGACAGTATACTTCAGGATATTCCTGACCACCTAAACGATGAGTTATCTCAATGGTACATATAGATGAGCCATCCTCTACCGCTGTTACCTGTAAGGATTTTAAGTGAGTTGATACCCTGTTTAGGTTCTCTTTGGTTACTTTAAAGAGTTTACATTGTGATAATAAGTACTCCTGATAAAATGTGTGTAATACATTAGTGTAGTTAAATAAGTCTCTAACCTCCATTAGAAATATACTCCTTTCTCCCTTCTATCCAAAAATAATAGGAAAGGTTTCAGAAGCGTTCTCCCGCTCTTTCGCCTTTCCTATATAAATAAAACTTAAACTTACTCTTCTACAGAAACCCTTCCGTCTGAACTCATGTCTTCAGCATTTTCATCTGGTACATAGGTATCATCGTTAGTACCCTTTTCTCCTTCCATATCTGAGGAATCCTTAAAGGTACTTCCTACAATCTCTGTGATACCCACAGTGTTCATCAGGTCGCTTGGTACGACAATCTTTGTTGCCTTGCCGTTGGCTACTGATACCATTGCCTCAAGCTTCTTAAGAGTGATTACCTTGTCATCTGCTCCTGCCTCTCTCAGATACTTGATGGCTTCTGCATTTGCTTTTGCAACTCTTTCAACTGCCTGTGCCTTACCTTCTGCTTCTCGAATGAGTTTCTCTTTCTCAGCGTCTGCTGTAAGTATCATTGCCTGTTTGTTACCTTCTGCTACACGGATTGCGGATTCTTTCTTTCCTTCACTGTCAAGAATCATTGCACGCTTATTACGCTCCGCTGTTGCCTGACGTTCCATTGCATCCTGCATCTGAGATGGTGGAATGATGTCTTGGATTTCAACTCTTGTTACATCGATACCCCAGGGTTCTGTCGCATTATCCAGAATACCAATCATTTTACCATTGATCTGGTCTCTTGAACTTAAGCATTCATCTAACAGCATCTCACCTACAATACTTCTTAGAGAGGTTGCTGCCAACTTCTCAAGGGCTGCTAAATAGTTCTCTACACCGTAAGTATTTTTATAAGGATCAATGATTTTAAAGTACACCACGCTGTTAATCGAAAGCATTACATTATCTTTGGTAATTACCGACTGTGGTGGGAAATCTGCTACCTGTTCTTTCAGGCTTACCTTCGATGTTACCATCTGGATGATTGGAATTTTGATGTGAAGACCCGGCTGCCATGTTGATGAGTACTTACCAAAAGTTTCTATAATGTAGTTTGTCTGCTGTCTTACAACTTTAACAGTTGCAAACAGGAACAAAGCTACGATAATTAGTAGTATAATCAGTATAATCATAGTTTTTTCTCCTTTTTATTAGTTCATGTAGTTACCTATTTTTTCTAACTCTGAATAGAGTTCTCGCATTTCATCCAGATCAGTGGATGAATCTTCTTTTACTACTGTTATGGTTTCTTCTTCGTCATTGAAATACCCATAGTATAAATCTCCGTCGTAAATAGAACAATCTGCTCCATACTGGAAACCGTCATCATAGTCTATGATAACAGTTAAATCATTATCTTGGTCGTACCAAGTACCGTCTCCATAGTACGCTAAATTGTTGTATGTTTCAGAGTCAAAAGACATAACATAACTACCGTCTTCTTCTCTTACATTAGAGCGTTCGACTATCATCGATATACCTATAAGTAATAAAAACAAAACAATAAGTATATCTAGTATAGCAGTAGCGTATTTTTCCCTCTTTTTAGCCACGGTTCTTTCGTAATGCACAGAGTTGTTATTTTTCGTTGCAACTATACTGCCATGCATCTTACCACTCTGATAATAGTGATTATGACGATTATTGTGAAAACCACTAAGAGTTACACCGTTGGTTTTAGAACCATTTAAGACTACACCCGGTGAGGTTTCATTTAACCTAACCTCACCACTACTTCTATTCATGTATGCACCTCCTCTCTTTTATCCTCTCTCAACTGTTAGGATTCTTCCTCGTCTTCCTCCTCTGCATAGTTTTCATCGAGGATTGATAAGTCTGGAGACTTTTCAGATATGTCTGATACTTTAATAATATCGTCTGTATAGGGACGACCTTCCATATCAACAAGGACTGAATTGTCTCCTCTGGACTCGATGTTATAGATTTTACCTAAGTTGTTAAGAGTATACTCAACAAAGATAAACTGGAATCCTTCCTGAGAGAAGATTTTGATGATTTCTGCGATTACCCGTTTGGATTCCTGATGTAGACCGTTTAAACGCTCATCTACTATCAGTAACCTCCTACCCTTTCGAATCTCTATCAGACAGAGAGAATACATAAAGCTGATTACCTGAGAAATACCATACCCAGACTGCAAACTCATACTCTTATAAACCATACCCGTTGGCTCATATACCAGTATTACTTTTATATGCATCCGGCTACCTGCATATAACTTATACGAAAGTTTAATGCTGTACCTACCAAAGAATACTTCCTGTAGTGTTTTGTTTACCATCTGAGTTATAAATCCCAATGTTTTAGTTGTGTTGTCGTCTGATACTGTACTCAGGAGTTTTTGGGCATCAGAGAGTTTAATGTATTCATCCTGAGAAGCTATAAGCCTCTCAGTCAGGTGTTTTAATTTCTTTTCAAGTTCAGCCTTTTTATTAAGGTTACTCTGAACCTCTCCTATACATCTATCATAAGATAAATCAGGGCAGTTAAAGAGAGAAGTGTTTGAACTTCTCTCTACTGTTGCTACCCGTGATTGCTTTTCTCTTACTGCAATCATAGTGACCTCCTGTCTTATCGACCTGTCTTATCAACTACATATACCCGTTTAGGCTTTTGTTACTTTGTTAAGCGTTGTCCAGACACCTGTGGTATCTCTTACATATGTCATATAAGCATGACCTGATGGAACAAAGTATATGAAGATGTCGTTTTTAAAGACATCGTCCTTGCCAAGTATAGCATTAGCCAGAGTGGATACGTTAATCTTAAAGGAAAGACCCTCAGTACCGTCTTTCTTGTTTAACAGTGGTACTACCTGATGGAAATTGGAGTTCTCAACGACTAAGTCGTCTCCTTCGATTCTAATGATGCCGTCTGAAGACATGTTACCCATACGTCTCAGGATGTCTTTCAGATAGAACCTGTCCACCTTGATGCCTAAATCCTTTTTCAGCCGGTCCAGATAGGTTTTATGCTGCACGGATGGCTTCTGGAAACGCATAAATGCCTCGGTGTTGTCGGCATGAATGCATACATACTTATCAATCTTAGATACATCGATTGTCTGAGACATCTCACATACCCGTTTCAGGAAAGCTACTGAAGAGTAGCTCAAAGTAAGCATTTTAAATGCATCTGGCAGGTTGTTTTTCATGAAACCGGATACATCTGAGCTGATTACAAACACATAATCGTCTGCAAAGAACAGCTTACTACCCGTTGTAGACGCTGTATCATTGCTTAACAGTGGTAACAGGCTGTCGATGTAGATGTACAACTCGTCGCTTACGATGCCGTCACACTCTGTAGGGAAATCTCTCTTAACCTCTTTAAGAATATTTGGCATAATCGGAGCAGACTCTAACATAAAATGGGAATCCTGAGCCAACCGTTCGCTCTCACCATCAAGAGGTAACTCATGAACTGTTACTTTAATGCGTACCCCTTCTACTGAGAAGTCTACCTTCTCTACTTTTGTCTTATATAACTTGGAGAAGCTGGAAATAATTTTATCCAGTGCATCAGCTTTTACCTGGAACTCCCAACCGCTCTCCGGAATGTCCTCGGCTACTGCACTCTCCAGAACAGTTCTACCAAATGTAAACTGGTTGTACCCTGCTACCTTTGCCGTACCATCCGCATCTACAAGGAAAATTACATTCTTAAGCTTGTCGTCCACAGATTTATTATTGATAATTGTATTGGTAAAGCCTACTACTTTACCCAGTTCCTCATAATCTACTGTTAATTTCATATCTTTGTCTCCTTACACTTATTTGAACTGCTCTCCGAGGAAGTCTCCCATATTAAACTCATCGTCATCTTCCTCTGGATCGCCTTCCTCTACAAGATCATCGGCAGAGATATGCAGACCTCCGAACACATCTTCAACACCCTCTTCTTCATTTGATTCTTTCTCGGACAGCCCTTTTACCGCATCTGCGATTGGTTCAAGGTCTTTCTCGTCCTCCGGTACATAGTCCGGGTCAGGGAAGTCATCTTCTTCTGGATCATCTTCTTCTTCAAGGCTTTCAAATTCATCTTCCTTGATATCTTCTTCCTCGTCGAAGTAGCTTCCTGCGTCTTCCTCTACCTCTTCGATACCCAACAGCCTATTGGCTTCAGCGATATCACCACCCTCGATGGCTTCTACTACCTGCTGTTTCAGGTTAAACTCTTCTTCAACCTTAGCAGATACTGCCTTGGCTTCCGCCTGAATCTTTTTAAATGTATCGACAAATTTGCCTCCACGCAGGTCTACCCCATATTTCTCTTTATATTCTTCCAGTTTCTTTGAAAGATTCTGAGTAAGAATCTCCTTTCTGGTTTCAGTCTGAGTACGGGAAGTATTTAACTTCTCAATCTTCTCGTTGAGTGCCTCTACCTGTTTTACGGACACAGCCATTTTCATATCCTCCTTTATACTTCGTCTGTAGCTTTTCTCAAGTAACTCTTCGCCAGTTCTTTTACATCGTCACCTACTCCTGGAACTAAGTCTATTTGTTTAAATAGGTTACCAGATGTTAGGTGAGACTCGATAATCTCTTTTACATATTCTGTGAGTTTTTCTGATTGGTAAATGCGATCAGCATCCTCTTCTGACAACTCGTTTATCAGTTCTTCTTTTTCATAGAAGACCTCTGATGCAGGTTCCAATCCAAATGGAACTGCCTCATAATCTGTATTTCCGTCAGTGTATTCAAACCACATATACCAACACTCATCGATTCTTTCGACTACCCTACTAGGGCTGCCGACATAGAATAACCCGATTGTGCTTCCGTCCTTTAAAGTTGTATAGTTTATCTCGCCATCAGAGGGAGTATGGATATGACCAGATATTACCATCTCTACACCGCAAAAGTTATCAAGTTCATTCAGATGAACTCCTGCCTTTGCGGAATACCAGTTGGTTACCCCTTCTATGTAAAAGTCTGCGTGACCAAATACAACATTAGAAGCTACATTAGGATACCCTGCTATGTCAAGCTTATAATGCTCTTCCCCGTAGTTTACAAAATGGAAACGTATCTCCAAACCGCTGTCGTTACTTCCATAATAGTCAACATACTTTGGATTCTTTACCAAACCCATACCCACTAGCATATCGAAGTCTGAGAAGTCTCCTATATCGTGATTACCCTTGACTGAGAATACATTACCATTTGTAATCTTATTGAGTTTCATGAAGAACATGATTATACGCATCAGAAACTGGTGGTCAGTTATCTTTCTCTCGGATACCCCTATTAGGTCTCCTAAGAATACAATACCACTCGGATTGTTGGATTCGCATATCTCTACGATGCGGTCCATATTGTAATAGCACTCGTACAAATAATTTTTATGAGTACCCTCATACTTTGCTGATAAGTGAAGGTCGCCAAATACCAGTATCTTTCCACCTTTTACCTGATAGGTCTGTCTTTCAACGGTATTGCTTTTCGGTTTCTTAGGCACTTACGCTTCCTCCCTTCTCAACGTTTACTCTCATGTATGTACCGCAGTTTTTACACTTGATGAATTTCATCCCTTGTTTGGATGCTTCTTTTACGATGTTGGTCAGCTCAATACTGGTCTCAGACATTTCTTTTATTACATCTGAGTACTCTTTACGTGACTTTCTTGTTTCTACTGCTGACTTGATTAACTCTAACAGCTCTTTTAACTTGACTGCGTCAAGCAATTCTATCTCAGCACCAATAGTTCTTGGTAAAGCCTGTATATCTTTCGTCAGGTTTAAGATTGCTGCTAAGTCTTCTGCTCTCGTCACTGAAGATACCCGTTCTACCTTTGGTTGAACTTGGATACTTTCTATTGCAATAGCACTTCTCTCAGCTTCTACAAGTAATTTCAGTCTTTCACTTTCTAATTTCTCTAACTCAGGAATATTAGGAATACTTTCAATTTCTAATAAAGTAGAGCTGATAGAAAGGATATCTGAGTATCTCTCGTAACCCACGTCATCCACTTTAGGAGATACAACAAGACTCTTTATCTGGTTAGAGAGTTCCCACAGTTCTTTCAATGAACTTACCCTTGACATGAGAGCCTTTGCTTCTCTGTCCCGTTCCTTAAGAGAATTTAACAGCTTCTCCGTATACTGATTGGCTGTCAGCAGGTTCATCTCTACCGCCTGCTTATCACGTTCTATCTCGGTCAACTCAGAATTGAGTTGGTTGCGGTCAGTATTTATCAGGTTGCTTGCCCTTGATATTTCTCCTGACTTCAGTATTACGTTCAAGGAAGTATAGTTCTCGGAACCAGTTGTCTCGGTTAACCAAGAGGGCTCACGTCTTGTCTGGAAATTTAAGTACCCTGTTCCAATGTTGCCCACTTCTATCAGACCTACATAGTTTTTGATAGTGTCTGGTACTGCGGATACCTTAGAGAGCTTATTGCCTACTTTAGTAGAGAAAACAAGTTCTCCATTCCGGTACATCTCATACAGGGACTGACCGTTTATGTATTTGTCTCTTAAAATCCTTACCCCATCATCGAAAGAGATTACTATACGAAAATAATCTTCTCCCCATGAAATAAAGCTTGCCTGGTCAGATGGATATACATTCATCAAGCAAACAGCAATGGCTTTGAGGATTGCTGATTTTCCCTGACCGTTGAAGCCTTTAAAGTTCAGGATATTCTGTTCATCGAATGAAGCAATCTCATGCTTGAAACACATGAAATTGCGTACCTCAATAGTAGTTATCTTACTATACATTGCGCTCTCCTTGTATATTAAAAGAGGTGGTGGCTTTGGTTTACCACCACCTCTGCTGCTGCATAGAAATTATTTATTCTGTAAGTGCACCGAACTCCTCGTCATCGATGCCGTCCTGGAATCCTTCCTCGTCTACATCTCCTGTAAGGTCTACACCACCATCAGGGATGTCGTCTTCCTTCTTTTCCAGCTTAAAACCGCTGTTATTGTCCTCGATTTCGCCTGAGAGGTTCTTTGCATCTCTTGCCTTAAACAGGTTCAGCATATTTCTTGTACCGGACATAATTGTCTCCTGAGCCTCGTCCAGATCTTCCGGAGAGTAGAGCAGGTTGTTAATTACTGTCTCCATGGCTTTCTCCGGAGTCCAGTCCTCTGTCAGCTTGTCAAGGGTTGCTCTTACCTTGTCTCCGACCTCTCCTTTGAACAGCGTTCTTGCATGTACTGCAAGGTTCTGAGCTGCATCTCTCTTGTTCGGTTCACCGTTCTTCGGTGTGAATGAATAGTCAAGCAGGAAGAAGTGTCCGCCTGGATGAGATGGGTCGTCTTCCATTGCTTCCAGGGTTGTTACCCATTTCTTGTTGTACTGGGCTTCGCTGATGGTGTACCACATAATCTGGAAAATCGGAGAACCTTTCTCATCGTAGATAGGTGTCTTTCCAAGGTTTTTCTCGGTCTGAAATACTACGATCGGGAAAGTGTAATACCGCTGTGCATTCTTCAGCACCATATCGTTGAACCGGCTGGAACGGATATCTTTTACCTGTTTATTTTCTTTATCTTCCGGATTCAGACCCCTTGCTTCGCAGTCTTCTTTGATCTGATAATTTGCCAGATCCCATGCATCACTTGTCGCCTCGCACAGTGGGCAAGTACCGTCAAAGCCTGCCTCATCGTCCACGATACCCTGGATACAACGGAAATACAGGAATCTTCTTCCGTCTTTTGCTGCATGAATAAGGGGCTTGTCCATTCTCAGGTGTTCTTTGCCTTCTTCATCCAGATAAGTATGGTTCGGAACGTAAATCAGTTCTTTTACACCTACCGGAATCTCATGTACCGGAAATCTTTTTGGATCCAATGATTTCGGGGCTGCTGTTGTTTCTTCCTGTTTCTGGAGCTGTCCAGAAATGTTTTCTGCTGCTTTTTCACTCAGTTTCACTGGCTTCATCTTTCTAAGCATCTTGATTTTCCTCCATTTTCTAAATAGTTTAAATATGTTATATAGTTACCAGTTTGTATTCACCCTAGTATCCCTACGGTAAATACACCAAGTAAGTAAGCTCTTAAGTTAGACTGTGAAAATAGCACCTATTCTGAAGAATATAGGTCAGGATTATAAATAGTTACATTTTCTGTTGGTGATACATATAAATTTAAGTCTAACTCATCTATCTTTCTTGATAGTAAATCAGTATTTACGTTAGTTTTAATCCACTCTTCTGCTGTCAATTTATCACCTCCTCAAGTTACCCATTGGCATAAGAAAAGGTATCTTCGCATAGAAGATACCCATTCTATCTACTAAAGAGTAATCTCTTCATCCTCAGGTATTACCTGGTTGTTTTTCTTTTTTCTTCTCCACTTTCTAATCCAAAGGATTAGATTGTATACAGGTATCATTGCAGAAGCACAAGCGTTTATGCCTTCACGTCTGGATGTTACTATAAGCCTTATACTAAATGCTAAATATAAGGCTACCACAACTGTACAAGCCACTGACATACCCACTACATAATTCTGCTGTAATACCAACATTATCTGTTGAAGTGACAAACCTTATCACCCCACTTCTGGATTCTGTGTCCAAGAACCTGCTAAATCGCTACCACAGTACTTAATTGCCTCAGTTAAGCAGTAGTTAGGATCTTCTCTTTCTGCTGTGTACCCGATGAGATAGCAGATGTAACTTC
>ERZ1643251.3220-NODE-3220-length-15412-cov-5.226021_pt1 | contig 15412 bp, 8 predicted proteins | sample MGYA00579261_ERZ1643251 | MGnify/ENA primary metagenome ERZ1643251 (study PRJEB29033, sample SAMEA4952267) | chicken gut metagenome | biome: Broiler Chicken; feature: Gastrointestinal Tract; material: Caecum | place: Ireland | collected 2018 | study: Broiler...
GCCCCATGAGCGCCGTACCATTCATATAGACGCCGAACGTCATCTGACGGGAAGCCGTAAACGTGACGCGCAGATAGTTGTTCTCCGCCTTATACGCGGTGACCGCCTGCCCGGTGTACTCCCAGGATCCGCGGCCGTCCGCCCAGCTGACGGTGGTCGTTCCGTCCGCCGCTTCGATCGTATAGGCCGCCGGATTGCCGAGAGACGCGGCAATGTCGTAGATCGTCCCGAATGCTGTCTCCGCCGCCGGGCGCTCCGTCACGAAGCTCGCTTCCGAAATCGTGATGCTGCCCGCCGTTACGGAAGCCATCTTCGCGTCCAGATAATATTCGATGAGGAAAGAAGACCCCGCGTTTTCGGGAAGCGGGAGATAGACGGTATATTCGCCGGCTTCGTAATCGCCTCTGCCCATCGCGGTTTCACCCGTGCCGTTCTCGTCCGCTATATAGAGGACATAGACGTCCGTCGTGCGCTCCACAGAGAAGGTGAGTTTCAGATATCTGCCCTCGGCCTCGCTCCAACCGGAGACGTTCTGGTACACCTTTGCCCAGGCGCCTCTTCCGTCCGCCCAGCTGATCTTGGTGGAACCGTCTTCCTGTTCCTCTATCGTGTACGCAGCCGTCTCTCCCCAAAGTTTTTCGCCCGGGTCGTAAGGGTCGCCGACCGAAAGCTGCGGAACGACGGGCGTAGGAGGATCGTCTATGATGTCGCCGGGATTCTCTTCCGATGTCTGCGGCTGATAGGGATCGGTCGTCCCGATCACGAGCTTGCCGTCTTTGGCGGTCGCCGGATAGCGGGAATCCGCCACGAAGCCCTGGTTGACGCCCAGAGAGATGCGCGCCATGGGCGTATCGCCGAAGCAGTTGGTCCGCGCGAGCTCGAACAGATTGCCTTCGAGATCTTCGATATAGGCGATCATCCAGCCTTCGTCGCGCACGAGCGTCACATACGAGCCGCCGTTCTCCAAAAATGCCTCTTCGATCGCGTCGCCGCCTTCGGGAAGCAGGTTGAAATGCACGAAGGCGTCGCTGTCGCTGAATCCGCCGAAGGCGCCGTCCGCGTCATAGCCGAACTTGAAGTGATACCACTGGCTGTTGGCGAGCGTCCCCTCCGTATCGATATTGAGGTTGAGGCGGAATTCGAGATGCTCGTCCGCCATCTCGTCGATGAGCGTGGAAAAGTCGGCGTCGCCGATCTCCCAGCCGAGGAAGATGCGCAGGGCAAAATGCGTCTCGTTCACTGCCAGAGTATAATTTTCTTCGTTCACCGTCGCATAGACGCGGGAGGTGCTCTCCGGAACGCTCACCTGCGCGGTGCTGAGCAGGAAGGTCTTCTGCTCGTAGATGTCCTTCGGCTGCAATTCCGTCGTACATGCCTCATCGGAGAAGTCCTTGCCGCAGACGGTGCAGCGGTAATGCGCGATCGCGTCGCTCTCGAACATCTCGTCCGCCGTAAACGCGGCAACAGGTTCGGGAGTATGCGCCGCGGGGATGACGGTATCCTCCTTGGAAATCTCGGCGGTGCCGGCGGCGTCGGAGAACAGCTTGCCGCAGCTCTCGCATTCCCAATACTGGATGTTGCCGTCCCTTTCGCAGCGGGCGGCGACGGCGGGCACCTCTTTCAGCGTATGGGTATGCTCCGCCGATTCGGAGGAGCCGGCGGACGTCCCGGCGGAAATGCTGTCCGAACCGCCGGCGGAATCCGACCCCGTACCCGTTCCGCAGCCGGCAAACGCCGCCGCGAACAGCGCCGATGCAAACAACAGCGCCAACGTTCTCTTGAAACCTTTTTTCATCATTTTTTTCCTCCAAAGTCTTTCCCCGCGGGGAAAATTTCCCCCGCGGAGAGATTTTGTTTTTTATTTTCGCGCCGGAATTATTCCGCCGGCTTTTCCGCGACGAACTCCATGTTCGTAATGGTCGCGCCGCCCGCTTTGACGCCGTTGACTCCGCCGTCAAAGAAGATCGTAATATAGAAAGTCTTCAGATCAAGAGCGGATTCAGGCACTTCGATATACAGGGTATAGCTGCCCGCTTTCAGATCGGTGTGCGGATACCAGGAAATATCGTCGCCGCCCAGCTTTTCCGCATGGCAAACGCAGAATTTTGTATCCCGGTCGAGAGTAAAATCGATGCGAAGATATTTGAACTCGGAGTCGAATCCGGTCACCTGCGCGGCGACTTTTGCCCACATGTCGCGGCCGTCCGCCCAGGTGATCTTCGTTCCTTCATCCGTCTCTTCGACGACGAATTGCGTGGGGTTGCCCACCGACGCATTCGTGTCGAACAGCTCGCCGATTTCGCCGGGCGTGGCGGGAATGAAGAATCTGCAGTCGGAGATGCGCATGCTGCCGGCAGTGCCCGCGGGCGCGCCGCCGTAGTTGAGGAAGAAATACACCTGCTGCACGTCCGTGCCGTTGAGGTTGTCGGCGTTCAGCGTAAAGGTCCTCTTTTCGCCCGGTTTGAGAACGGTGTGGTCCAGCCAGCAGATGTTCCAGCCGCCCCAATACACGCCGATGCTGGCGTCCGTCGTGCCGATGTTTTCCGCCGTGAAGGTGAACTTCGTGTAGTCGGAGGTCAGTCCGAGGACGGGCATGATGACGTAGGCGTCGCTCTTACCGGCTTCCCAGGTCGCATCGTACGAGCCTTCGCCGCTCTCGGTCACGGTGATGTCCGTGATGCCGGTGACGGGGCCGAGCTGCGGTTCCGCGGGACCGGTCTCCCCTTCGCGGTAGAATTCGATGGACGTGATCTCCACCGTGCGGGTGCCGGCGAAGTCCTCCACCCAGCCGCTGTCGAAGTAGAAGTTGAGCATCGCGATACGGCTGATGCCGGTAAGGTTGACGGTAGAGGTATATTCGCCCGTCTCTTCGTTGTAGGGAAGGGACGCGACGGGGTTATACGCGAGTTCGACGACGGTCGTGGAAGAGTTGACGCCGATGCCGTATTTCTCCGCGCCCACGCTGCCCATCGCCGTGCCCGTCGTCTTGAAGGTGACGACCATGGTCGAATATTCGGGCGTCCAGTAGCGGACGGGAACGTCGAGGTGATCCCAGCCGACGTCCGAGTCGTAGGTGGCGGTGATCTTTCCGCCGATCGCCGCGCCCTGCATGTGGAACTTACTGGTGGCGTCCCATTCCGCCGTCGCGTACGGCGTATAGATGAGCTCGAGATCGGTCACTTCGAAGGATGCCGCACCCGTGCCTGCGGAATCGATATAGAAACGGATCTCGCTGAGAGCGGACGTGCCGCGGATGTCGATGAGGATGCTCCCCGACGCCGCCGCGAGATTTCCGTCCAGCGTCACGGACGCGCCCGTCGACTCGTTGATGCCGGAGAAGGCGTTCGTGCCGTCGGAGACGGTGAGGGTGGAGACGTTGGAAGAGGTGTAGCGGAGGCGGATGCGCCCGTAAGCGCCCGTAAACCTGCCGATGCCGACGGAGACGTAAGCGCCGTCCGAAAGCCCGCCCGCCGTATAATCGGCGGTAAACACCCCGTCATAGCTCTCGTCCGTGGCGGACGTTTTCAGCGTGTAGCCGCTGCCGACCGCCGCAATCTCTTCGATCGCGGGGGAATTGTCCACTTCCGTCGCCGGATCCCCTTCCTTGTGGAAAGAGATGTTGGAGATGGTCAGAGAGCCCTCCGTATTGATGGGATTCTGCGAAGGATTGCTGTCGATGTACACGAACAGACGGCAGATGGTCTGCGTATTCAGTTTGGTCGTCGTCGTGCCGTAAGAAGAATTGACCGTGTAATAGTTGGAGAGGTTGGCCACATAGCTGAGTTCGCCGTCCATCAGGGATTCGACGAGCACGCCCACCGCGGGGACGGTGTCGTACCCCTCCGTATAAGCGGCGGCGACGGCGAGTTTCTCCGCGCCGAGAATGTTTTCGAGGTCGATGCGGATATAGTCGTACCCCGCGCCCGGCTGATAGTTATAGACGTCGAAATAGACGAAGCTGTATTCGGACAGGGTCTCCCCTTCCTTGGGATAGGAAACGTCCACCCCTTCGAAGCCGTCCGCGCCGAGTTCGGTCACTTCGTAACCGTCGCTCCAGCCGACCGCGCCGATATAGGGCGCTTCGCCCTCCGTCACGTCGGGCAGGTCGGGCGCCGCGGGCTTTTCGGGGGGATCGGGCACGGGCGTGATCGGCTCTTCGTCGGGAATGGGAATAGAGACGACGTTGTCCGGATCTTCGCTCGTCCCGCCCGTGCTGCTGTCCGCGCTCGTCGTATTGTCCGAGCCGCTCGTGCCGCTCGTACCCGTTCCGCCGCCGTTGCAGCCCGCGCCCAAGAGCATGGACGCCGAAAGCAACAATGCCGCAATGGCAATCAGTGACTTTTTCATTGTTTTCCTCCTGAAATTCGATATATTTTACCGGCGGGGGCGCATCGGAAAATCATGCGCCCTCCCCTTTTGCGTCTCCGTCATTCCTTGACGGAACCGAGCAGGATGCCCTGCACGAAGTACCTCTGCATGAAGGGATATACGCAGAGAATGGGAACCATCGCGATAAAGATCTGCGCCGAACGGAGAGTCATGTCGCTGCTCTCCTGAAGCTGGGCGATGGTGTCCGGGTCGAGATGCTGAATGTCGTACTGGAGCTTTTTGAAGCTCTCCATCACGTCGTAGATATACGTCTGCAAAGGCCAGTGCTCGGGATCCATGTACAGGTATCCGTCGAACCAGTTGTTCCAGTGCCCCACCATGCACAAAAGGGTGATCGTGGCGAGGATGGGCAGGGACACGGGCACGACGATCTGCCAGAGGATCCGGTAATCCCCCGCTCCTTCGATGTCCGCCGCTTCCAGCATTTCCGTGGGGACGTTGCGGAAGAAGTTGACGAAGAGGATGAGATTCCAGGGGGACAGCGCCCCGGGCAGGACGAGAACGAGAAAGTTGTCGATCAGCCCGATCCGCGAGATCATGATATAGGTCGGCACCGTGCCGCCGCTGAAAAACATGCAGAGGAGGACGAGAAAGACATAGAACTTCCGCCCTTTCAGCGTCCTGCGGGCAAAGGCGAGCGGATACGCCGCCAGCACGGTGACGAGCAGGTTGATCCCCGTCCCCACGAACACGCGCGCCACCGAAATGCCGAACGCGACGAAAAATTCGCTCTGCCTGAGCAGATAAATATAGCTGTTGAGGGTGAAATCCACCGGCCAGAAGGAGACGATCCCCGCCGACACCGCCGATTTGGAGCTTAAAGACACCGCCAGAATATAGACGAAAGGCAAAATGCACAGAAGGCTCCACAGGCACAGCACCGCTATCGTGACGACGAGAAAGATCTTCCGCGAAGTCGAAGTGCGGATCTTATTGGGATTTTTCTTCAATATTCCTGCCGTCATATCAAAGCACCTCATAATCCAGCTTCTTCGCCGCAAACAGATAGCTCGCGCCGAACAGCACGCAGCAGATGACCGACTTGAACACGCCGACAGCCGTGCCCAGGGAATACTGGAAGGTGCTCGTGTTCAGAAGACCGATGCGGTAGGACATCGTATCGATGATGTCGCCCGATTCGTACACCAGCGAATTGTAAAGGGCGAGCACCTGCTCGAATCCCGCGTTCATGATGTTGCCGATGTTGAGCACCACCATGAGGATGATGATGGGACGGATGCAGGGCAGAGTGACGTGAAAGCACTGCTGCACGCGGTTGGCGCCGTCGATTTCCGCCGCTTCGTAAAGCCCGGGGGACACGGCGGTGATCGCCGCCAGGAAATAGATCGCCTGATACCCCAGGCTCTTCCAGAGCTCCGAGACGAACAGCACGACGGGAAACCAGGTATTGCTGCCCAGGAAGGAGACGGGATCGCCCCCGAACGCCTCTATGATCCGGTTGATGGGGCCGTCCAGGCTGAGCAGGTCGATCATGATCGACGAGAGGATGACCCAGGAGAGGAAATAGGGAATAAAGACGATGACCTGAATCCCCTTTTTCAGATGTACGAACGGGATCTCGTTGAGCAGCAGGGACAGCAGGATCCCCAGCCCGATGAGGAGCACGAGCTTCACCACGCTGATGTATATGGTGTTGAACAGCACCTGCCGGAAATCGGGGCGGTTGAAAATCTGCTGAAAAAAGGCAAATCCGACGTAATCCGCGCTGAACAGCGCTTCGAAATACCCCATTCCGTACTTGGGCTGATATTTGCTGAACGCCATCCAGATGCCGATCATGGGCAGGACGTTGAAGACGATCAGCAAAATCGCCCCGGGCAGCATCATGCTGTGCAAAACCAGTTGTTTTTTGGTTTTGGATCTCAACTGCATCATTACTCCGCCTCTGTTCTCTCCTGCCGCGCGTCATACCACTGGTTGACCTGGTGGAGCACCGCGCCGCCGCCGTTGTCGGTGTATTCCCGGACGAAGTTGTCCCAATCGTCCAGACTTCTTTCGCCCGTGATGACGCCTAAGAAATACTGATCCATGTACGAATCCAGCCACTCGCCGTACACCTGCTGCGCGGGCGTGCGCTCGCCGTAAAAGACGTTGAGTTTGCCCTGTTTTTCGCCGGTGGACAGCTCCGCGACGTACGAATAGCCGCCGCTCGGATTGATCGTCTGTTCATAGATGCCGTAGCCGCTCTTTTCCGCGGTGTTCATGTCCGCCGTGCCCTTGCCGCTGCGGACCGCCTGCATATACGGATAGCCGTATTTGAAGCCGTTGTCCCGCTCGCGGATCCACAATTTGTTGAAGATTTCGCCGTATTCGCCGTTCGCCACCTCTTCGTACCACGCCTGCCAGTCGTAACCGTCTTCGCACATCGCGGCAAGCGTCTCGTCGGAGATGCGGAATCCCGCGTCCCAAAGCTCTTCAAATACCTCTTCGAGACGGTAATAGGAATCCATCGAATAGGGCGTGTACCAGAGTTTGATGGGCACCCAGCTGTAGAAGAATCCCCCTTCCGGCGTCGCGAGAGAACCGTATGTCTCCTGCGCGTCGTCGCTGTAGAACATGTCGTAGAACAGGTTGCACAGCTTTGCCGCCGCTTCGGGGTGTTCAAATCCCTTGCGCACGACGATGTACGAGCCGAGACTGGTCGCGTTGACGACGGGCAGGGACGCTTCGCCGTTACGGGGCGGAAGCTCGATGGAGACCCATTCCGCGTCCGGCGTATAGGCGTTGTTCACGGAAGATTGCAGCGGATAGGACGCCGCGTGCCACATGCCCGACATGATCCCCACCTTGCCGGCGACGATGTCGTTGGTGACTTTCGCGTCCGTGGCGGTGTAGAATTCGCGGGAAATAAGCCCCTCTTCGTACAGCCCGTGCAGCGCTTCCAGCGCCTCTCTCATCTCGTCCGAAGTGTTGGCGTCGATAATTTCGCCGTTCTCCTCAAAGAAGGCGTTGGGCTGGGTGCCGAAGATGTTGAACAGCCCCGACGCGGTGTTGTTGCCCTGCGCCGCCAGCTCCTGCGTGATGCCGATGGGGATGATGTCGCTCGCCGAAATGCCCTGCGAATGGGAGGCGATCGCTTCCGCGTTGTCCCGGAAGGCGCGCGCCACGTCGATGAGTTCTTCGTAGGTGGTGGGAATTTCCTTGCCGACGATGTCCAGCCAGTCATTGCGGATATACAGTTTCTGCGCCGATTCGTTGGGATTGTTGACGCTGGGGAAAGCGTAGAGTTTCCCCTCCTGCATACACGTTTCCAGCCCCGGATAATAGAGGTCGTCGAGGAAGAAATTCTCCCTGAGATTTTCGTTCAGATACCAGAATGCGGTACCCAGGTCTTCGATGAGTCCGCTGTCCCGCAGCATGGCAAAGGTCGTCGCGTCGTTGACGACGAACATGTCGGGCAGCTCGTTGGCTGCGATGAGCATGCTTAAACGGGTCTCGTAGTTGCCGCTGGAAAGGACGGACGTATAGTCGAGTTCGATATTCAGATAGCGGAGCGCCGCGTCGTTGAACGCGTTGTTCGCCGGCCCCGACGTCGCCCCGTTGTAAGTGGGCGGAACGTTTCCGATCCGGTCGTAATTGATGCCCAGGACTTTGATCGTCACCGTATCTTCGTACGGTTCGAGGGGATCGTAATCCTCCCCGAGCGGATTCTCGGGCAGCGTGCCCGGATCGATGACTTCGTAGTCGTCATAGATGGGCGCGGGGTTGCAGGCGACCGCCGCGGCGCCGAAGGACAGCACCGCGAGCAAAAGCGCGACCGGTTTCATTAACTTGCGAATTTTCATATCGTGTTACCCTCCTTCGACGGCAGCCGGGCGGGCATCCGCATTCCGCATGCCCGCGCGGTTCCGTCATTTTGTAAGACGCCGCGGATTTTTAATCGGCGTAAAGGCTGAGTTCGCTGATCCACATCAGGTTGGGACGCGCGGTAGGCCCGTCTCCGGCCGTCTGCACCACCCGGTAGGTATTGGTGGGCGACGGGGTGGTCAGCGTAATTTCGCTGCGCACCGTCTCGTCCGCGATGCCGGAAATTTCGCCCACGCGCACCCATTCGCCGTCGATGAGCGCTTCGACGTGCACCTCTTTGGAGGAATACACCAGTCCGTTGTCCCACGCCCAGTCGATGACGAGCTTGGTCGCCTGTACGGGGTTGGACACCGTCATCTGCGCCCAGTGATCGAGCACCGTTTCCGCGCTCGCCCAGTTTGCCCACTGGAAGCCGATGAGGTCGAAGTTGTCGGCGTTGGCGATATAGCCGTCGTTGAGAGCGCTTGCGCTGTATCCCGTGAACGACGAATCCACTTCCACCGTGCCGCCGTTGGACGAATAGATAAGGTTCGACGAGGAAGTGTCGCCGTTGATGTCCACCCCTTCGATCGGGTCTCTCAAAGACAGCGCGCGCACGCCGCGTTCGCTCTGCGGGCGGAGGTCAAAGGGCGCCATCGGCCCGTCCAGAATACGGCCGTTCATCGTGAGATAGGGAATGAAGTCGAATTCCCAGTCGAGGTCGTAGATCGCCTGCTTGACGACCTGAGCGCCGTCGATGGGATAATATTCCAGACCGAACACGGGGAAGTACTTCTTCTGGCGCACCGCGTTGACGATGGACACCCCCCACTGCCGGTTATAGGAGAACTGCGCGGAACTTTCGTCCAGCATGTCGTATTCGAAGGTGGTCAGGTCGTAAGCCGTGCTGAACAGCTCGAACATGACCCCGTCCAGCGCTTCGTACACGGTGGGCACGACGGTGAAGCCGCGGTTCAAGACGAGCTTGAGGTCGGGCCACTTCTCGTGCACGGTCATGATGAGGTCGCACATGTCGTTGAAGGTCTCGGGGAAGCGGTCGACGGAGTCCACCGTGTCGATGAAGATGCCGTCATAGCCGTCGTCCACCACGCTCTGGATGTCCTCAAAGAGGAATTCCCGCCAGGCGGGGGAGCCGGGATCGGTGTAATAGGAACCCCAGTCGCCGTTGGGAATGGGCTTGTCTTCGTCGTCGTACAGGTAGTAAGACGCAAAGCCGCCCGGACCCAGTCCGTCCCCCGTGCGCAGGGGATTGTCTTCGCCGAAGGAGATGTAGCGGATCGTCCACACGCCCGCGTCCTTTAACTTCTGCAATCCTTCCGCCCCGATGTTGCCGCTGATGATGCCGACGTCGTAATCGAGCATCTCCTCCTTGAAACTGCCGTAGTTGCAGAAATAGGAACTGACTTTGTTCCACTCCCTCTTCTGCCCGTTGCGGGGGCTGTAATCGGGTTCCTGGCGGAACTGCGCGGGGACGACCGCCTCTCCCGACGAGCCGCCGCCCGACGAATCGGTATTCCCGGCCGACGTACTCGTCGTCGGATCCCCGCCCGCGCTCGTCGGACGATTGCCGCCACCGCAAGCCGTTGCGGAAACAGCCGTTATGACGGACAGTATCGCCGCAGCCAGCGCCATTAACTTCTTTTTCATGCTCTTTCCTCCTTGCATGGAATGATTATTCGGAAAAGCCCTTGATCGACTTTTCAAACTGTTTGAGTTGAACGCTCTCGCCGTTATGAAGACGGGAGTATTCCGCCGCGAAAGCCATGATATGGCTCTCGATGGCACTGTAAATGCCGGAAATCGCCTCTTCGTGCCCTTCGCTCGTCTCGTCGAAGAAATCGGTGAGGAGCTGATTGTCTCCGCCGCCGTGCCCGGAGAGGTCGGCCGCGAGCTTGTTGATGTCGTATACCTCCGTCTCGCCGCCGAAGGGCGTGCAGCGGATGATATTGCTCCTCTGCTCCCCTTCGATCTCCCCTCTCGTCCCCATCACGCGGATGGAGCGGAAGACTTCGGCGGAGAAGGCGGACATCGTGAAACTGACCGTCACGCCGTTTTCGTACCGGATCGCCACCGACTGGTGGTCGACCACGTCGTTGTCGCAGGCAAAGACGCACCTGCCGTAAGGACCTCTCTTCAACGCCTCTTTCACCGCGTCCACGCCCCCCGTCGGCGCCACCACGCACCGCACCCACGGGCGCTTGGTCTCCGTTTCCGGTCCCAGATAGATCTGCTTGGCGCTGTACACGCAGCTGTCGCAATAGGGACAGTCGAGGCAGTAGTCCGCCGCCCCTTCCGGCTTATGCGCGGCGTTGAAATAGCTGAGGGAGCCGAAGGACGAAATGCTGTCGCAGGGGGAGCCGATGAGGTAGTTGAGAATGTCCAGATCGTGACAGCTCTTCTGCAAAATCATCGGGCTGGAGCGTTCGCAGTTGCTCCAATTTCCGCGTACGAAGGAATGCGCCTGGTGCCAATAGCCGACGTTTTCCACCGCGTCGATGTTGACCACGTCCCCGATCTTGCCCGATTGAATGATGTGTTTGATCGTCCTGTAAAAGGTGGTGTAGCGCAGGACGTAACAGACCGCCACTTTGCGGTTCAGCCGTCTCGCCGCGTCGCGGATGGCGATGCAGTCTTCCGGCGTCGTCGCGATCGGCTTTTCCAGGATGAGGTCGTATCCCCGCTCCAGCCCCGCCAGCGCATGACCGATGTGCTGCTGATCCTGCGTCGCCACGATGAGGACGTCCGCCAGCTTTTCTCTCGAAAGCATCTCTTCGGCGCTTTTAAAACACATTTCGGGCGGCACGTGCAGATCTTCCGCCGCCATTTTCAGTTTCCCTTCGTCGATGTCCGCGATCGCCGCCACCTTCATCCGTTCGGGGTGAATTTTCTGGTATTGCGCGTATGTATAAAAGCCCCGGGGACCCAGCCCCGCTATCGCAACCGTCGTCATTTCTTCTCTCCTGATTTTGTGATGTCCTTTTTTCCTCGCCGGATCTCCGCCCCGCGGATATCCGTTCCGGGAACGTCCGGGACGGCACTTCCTGCCCTTTCCCGGCCCTCATTTTTTACGCATTTATTTTAGCACCCTTTTTTTCCCGTGTAAATGCACAAAATTCTAAGAAATAAGCACAATCGTCTATAAAAACTGATTTTTGTCTGTTTTTGAAAAAAAGACCTTGATTTTCTGTTTCCGGTCGGATATAATAACGGCATGAAATTAGTCGTCGACGAAGAAAAACTCTATGTCCTTCTGAAGGACTTCCACCAGCTCACGGGGCTGAAAGTCTCCTTTTCCAAAGACTACGACACCCCCATTTTAGGCGTGCCGCACAATATCTGCGCACTGTGCCGCTACAAGCAGAACGACCGCGAATTTTACCTCCGCTGCAAGGCGAGCGACAAAAAGGCGTACGACATCGCCTCCCGCAGCGACGAGGCGTATATCTACGAATGCCATTACCACCTCACCGAAGCGCTGCAGCCCGTGGTCGTCTACGGGAAGCACGTCGGCTATTTCCAGATCGGGCAGATGCTGACCGACCGGGACAAATTCATCCGCCTCAACCGCCCCACCGATTACGAGCTCTCCCTGCTCGACGACCTGGCGTCCCCCTCTCTCGAAACCCTGCGCTCGGCGGCGGCGATTTTGTCCAGTCTCGCCAAATATACCGTCATCGACCGATACATCGGGCTGAGCGCCCAACAGAATCTCGACGCCGTTCTCGAATACATCGAAGAACATTACCGGGAACACATCACCGTCGCAGACCTGTGCCGCATCTTTCATTACAGCCGCCCCTCCCTGTTCATGCATTTCAAAAACGAACTCAACCAGGGGATCACTTCCTATATAAACGACCTGCGGCTGGAAAAGAGCAAAGCCCTTTTGGAAGAACATTCCGTCAAGGAGGTCGCCTCTCTCGTCGGCTTCGAGGACGCCAACTACTTCTCCCGCATCTTCAAGAAAAAGTACGGCGTGTCCCCTTCCGCCTTTTCCAAAAAGTCACCCCCCCCCCCCGGCAATAAAGGAGCGAACGGAGCGATAGTCAAATCCCTGCCCCATTCGTTTTGTCTTTCATCGGACCTTATTTTTATGTTCTCGTCAAAAAAGACCGGGATCCGCCGCGCGACGCGCTCCGACGGACCCCGGTCTTTTTTATGCACTTTTTCCGAAAATTTCAGCCGAGTTTCTCCCGCTCGCAGAAGGTCAGAAACCGCCCCACCGCTTTGCCGGGATCCCCCTGCGGACGGAGGGGATAGTCCTTTCTCCCGTAGGCGAACATAATCTCCCGGTCGTAATCCCGATAGGCGGGAAGGGGCTTTCCGGCATACAGGGACAATTCGAGCATGGACACGAACGCCTCCCACCGGGGACGGTAAAAATCCGACAGCATCCCCTGCCATTCCTTGGCGGCATATTCGTGAAACCAACCCGTGCGGCTGTCGCTCCAGGTCGTAATCTGTACGCGGGCGTAAAATTCAAACCAGCGCTTTTCCGGCTCGTCCCTGCCCTGCGCCTTTGCCCGTTCCAGCCATTTGCTCAAAAGAAAATGCCCGTCGGAGGCGACGATCTCTTCCTGTAAGGAGAACAATCGGAAAAACCGCCGCGTCCCCCGCAAAAATCCCTCCTTATCCCCCGCCCTGAAAGCGCGCAGGAAGGCATAGACGGCGTCCCAGCCCAACGCCGCGTTGCACTGGCGGGCGAGATCGACGAGGTCGAAACGATAGGAGGGAGAGCCCTTCAACAACTCGTAATCGGCAAAGAGCAGGCGGGTCGCCCGCACGAGCTCCATGCGTTCCGCCGTCCCCTCTTCGCACCCCCTGCCCCAGGTGGAGACCCTGTCGACGTCAACAGAAGGGCGGGCGCAAAACGCCGATTCCATCGGATAGACGGAACTGTCCGCAAGATATACTTTCTCCGCGAGAATTTTCCAGGCCGCTTCCGCCGCGGCGCTCTGTACGCCGTAGCGGCGGCGGATCAATCCGCGCAGATAATCCTCCAAAGCCGGCGGTTTTTCCCGCACCGACAGGGAGGCGAAAATATCGAAAAAGATCTCCCCGTCCTCCACTCCTTCGGGCATAAAACCGACGCCGACCATCGTGCTGTTTTCGTCCGCAGCCCGGGCAAAGGGCGCAAAAAGCGCGCGGCGGACATTGCCGCGCATCACGTGCTGCCCGCCGAAATTGACGACGTTGCAATACAGCCACGGGGTATTGCCGAAATTGTCCCCGCCCCCGCCCTTTTCGTCCGCGAGCAGATCCCCCACCAAAACCTCATCCGCATGCAGCCCGGCGAGCAGTTCGCGGCGCGGATTCGCCTGCCAGCCCTGCAAAAACCAGACCGCGCCCGCGTCGTGTTCCTTCATCTTCGCCATCACCGACCGGGCAAATGCTTTCAGATCGATCCCTTCGGAAATCCCCCCTTCGTGGAAGGGATCGACAGACCAATAGTGCGCCTCCCCCACCGTCTGCCGCTGAATTTCGTAATAGGCGTCGGCGACGGCGTCGAACATCGGGTCGCTGGGCAGGAGATACGCCGGGCGGCGCAGTCCGTTCCAAAGCCCCTGGTCAAAGGGCGCCGACTGCGGAAAATGCGACCGGAAATCGTCCGGAACCATGCCGCAGTATCCCGGCAGCATCGCCGCCGCGCCGAATTCCCGCAGCCGGTTTGTTATCTTCCGGCCGAGCTCCGCCCGCGCGTCGAACCACCATTCCGGATATTCGCCGCCGTAATCGCTCATGTTTCCCATCCAGAGAAAGGGAAGAAAGGCGGGATTGACGAGAAATTCCCGAATCTGTTTCCCCGTATAGCCCAGGCCCTCCAACAGCTTTTTCCATACGCTCTCGCAGCCGACGGGATTGAGCACCAGATTGTATCCGGAAAGCAGCGCTCTGTCGAGAATGCCTTCCCAATCTTCCCAGCCGCTGAACGCATACGTGTAGGCAAACGTGCAGAAATTGAAGAGATACCGGTAGTGAAAAACGCTCCTTTCCGACTTTCTGCCCGCAAAGAGGGGCGGCTTCGGCGGCAGCGTCCCGCCCGTCGTGATAAATCCGGCATAATAACCGCAATTTTCTCCGAGATAATTGTTGAACGCCGCCGCGGCGGCGACGCCCGAAGTCGCGTCGATGCAGACATGCCCCCCTTCGCAGTACAAATCGTATTCGTCCATCCCGCTTTCGGACGCCCGCTGCCGGATCCGGAAACGGGAGGCATATTCCTCCCCCGCGACGCGGCGGATCAGCCCCAGCACCGCCCCTTCGTCCAGATAAAAAGGAATGTTCCGGCGCTTGGTTTCGCCCGCCCGTTTTCTGATGTCCTCTGCTTTCGTCATGCTGCTCGTACTCCTTCCGCCCTTCCGGCGCAGCATCATTATAGCAGAATTTTTCTTTGAAAAAAATGTACAATCGTATAAATCATCCGCACGATCGTCCTGATTTTTCCGGAAAGACTCAGATCCGTTGTTAAAGCAATCGGCTTTCCTTCGGGGGACAGCCGCGTACTCATATTCGCCGGGTACGGGATTCCCGCCCGCCGTATCGATGACAACAATGTCGGTTTTCCCTCTTTCGAGTCAATATCCGTCCGCTTTGTCAAATCTGTCCGTTAAACTCGTATCTTGCTTCCCGATCCGGCGATCATAGTCATATTTTCTTTGCTTTACTTTTTATTCCATAATGGCAGAAACGGATTCGGTATAACATATACCAAATCCGTTTCCGTCAAACGCCCCCTCTGCTTTATTTTTTGCCGAGCTTATATTTACATATCATTTTTATTCCGGGAAATATTAATACTTCCATTAAAAAAATATATATCAGACACAGAGCAAACCCCGCCCCTATCCCTATGAAGTTTTTGAAAATCCATACCATTATAGCATATAATACCGCATCAAACCATAAACTTACGTTCCATATAATTACCCATTTTTTTAATCGGAAAATCCCCGATTTTGGAAACTCTTTAATTAAAAGTCCTTGCTTTATATTTTTTTGATATGTCTGATAATTAAAAATGATATTTATAACAGCAATGAAAGCAAAAAATATAACAGACATTGTTATTAATTCTTTCAGTTTTTCATCCACTTTATATCTCCTCCAAATATTTTTTCACCTTCTGCAAAACGCAGCCGGCCAATTCAGTCGCATCAGAAAATACCACACTGAAAATGGACGGTTGATGAAATGT
>ERZ1643251.3221-NODE-3221-length-15410-cov-7.884468_pt1 | contig 15410 bp, 20 predicted proteins | sample MGYA00579261_ERZ1643251 | MGnify/ENA primary metagenome ERZ1643251 (study PRJEB29033, sample SAMEA4952267) | chicken gut metagenome | biome: Broiler Chicken; feature: Gastrointestinal Tract; material: Caecum | place: Ireland | collected 2018 | study: Broiler...
GGGGACTTCTTCCCTATTCCCTCTTCACTATTCACTAAAACAGCCCTTCCCCTTTTCACATGGGTTTGTGCGCTGGGGAGTGCCTGCTGTGGAATCCCTCAGTCACGCCTCCGGCGTGCCAGCTCCCTTTAACAAGGGAGCCTTTGGGGTGCACAGACCAAAGCCCCCCTTGCCAAAGGGGGGTGGTTTGGCAAAGCCAAACCGGGGGGATTCCGCGGGCTGGCAGGTTTCCACATGGGTTTGTTCTTTCAAGAAGTGCCAACTGTGAATCCCTCAGGCAAAAATCAGAGATTTTTGCCAGCTCCCTTTAGCAAGGGAGCCTTTGGGTGCGGCATCGATACTGGGTAAAATTTAGGGAAAAAGTAAAAATCGACAAGTACCAACGGCACTTGTCGATTTTTGGTGGAGACTACAGGACTCGAACCTGTGACCTCATGCGTGTGAAGCATGCGCTCTAACCAGCTGAGCTAAGCCTCCGTGAGACCCTTAAATCATACCACACATTTCGGAAATGTCAAGCACTTTTTTTAAGGAAGCTCTGATTCAATCGGCAAGAGCTGGCAGGAGGAGATTTTTCCTCAGACAAAAGAATGGAAAACAGGGGAATACTGTATGTATTTCCTGTTTTTCATTCTGCATGGATGGGGGAAAAGATACCCTGTCCAGCCGCAGACGATTGATTCAGAGGTTCCCGTAATCATAAGGTGGGAAAAAAACGGGAAGACTTTTGGGGGAAGGTGTGGTAGAATGGTACTGCTGAAAAGCGGGCAGGCGCAGCTTCCAAAATCATAAGGTGGGAAAAAAACGGGAAGACTTTTGAAGAAAAGTGTGGTATGCTATTACTGCTGAAAGGAGCAAGTGCATGGGCAGGAAAAAGAAATTTTCCATCTCATCGGAGCAGGTGCTGGAGGAGCTGGCGGCTATTGGGTTTGCCAGAGCCACCGACTACCTGACGGTGGAAAAAGAGCAGCTGCGGGTCATGGACACCCAAAGCCTTACCCCAAAACAAAGTGCCGCCATTGCCGCTATGGAGACTACCAGCGGCGGTGTGCGGCTTAAATTTTATGACAAGCTGAAGGCACTGGAGCTGCTGGGGAAGTATTTGCAGCTCTTCGGCGGGGAGCCGCCGGAGGACAAGGAGCAGTCCAATCTGCTGGAGGCCATTGTGAAGGCAACGGAAGGGAGGGCGGATACATCTGATATACGAGAGCTTCAGCCGGCGGCAGCTGCTGGCCATGACCTGGTGGAACCGGGAAAATCTCCGGGACTTTGACGGCATTTTGTGCGACGGGGCCGTCCGCTCGGGAAAGACCCTGTCCATGGTTATCGGGTTTTTCCTTTGGAGCATGGCGAATTTCCACGGCGCCGCCTTTGCCCTCTGCGGCAAAAGCATCTCCTCCCTGCGCAGAAACATTGTCACCCCCATGGGACAATGGCTGGGCGGGGTTTTTGTGATTCAGGACAATTTCTCCCGGAACCGGCTGGTGGTATCCGCCGGGAAGGGACGGGTGAACACCTACTACCTGTTCGGCGGTCAGGACGAGGACTCCTACAAGGACATTCAGGGCATTACCCTGGCGGGGGTGCTGCTGGACGAGGCGGCCCTCATGCGCCGCTCCTTCGTGGAGCAGGCCTGCGCCCGGTGCTCCGTGGCAGGCTCCAGGCTGTGGTTCAACTGCAACCCCCAGGGGCCGGAGCACTGGCTCTACAAGGAGTGGATCTGCAAGGCAAAAGAAAAGAACATCTTACATCTGCACTTCACCATGGCGGACAATCCCGCATTGGAGGAATCCATCAAACGGCGGTATGAAACCCTTTACACCGGGGTTTTCTACCGCCGTTATGTTTTGGGGGAGTGGTGCATGGCCCAGGGGCTTGTATATCCCTTTTCCCGGGAGCAGCTGGTGACAAAGGAGCTGCCGGGAAGCGGTCAGTACTTTATCAGCATCGACTACGGCACCCAGAACCCCTTTTCCGCCGGCCTTTGGTGCGTGGCAGGGGGTCGGGCGGTGCGGCTGAAGGAATACTACCACGACGGAAGGGGCACCGGAAGGCTCTGCACCGATGAGGACTATTATGAGAATCTTAAAACCCTTGCCGGGGGGCTTCCCGTCCGCCAGGTGGTGATTGACCCCTCCGCCGCCTCCATGATTGCCTTAATCCGAAGGCGGGGGGAGTTTTCCGTGCGGCGAGCCAAAAACCCGGTGCTGCCGGGAATCCGGCTGGTGTCCTCCCTCATTCAGGCGGGGGTGGTGAAAATCAGCGAGAGCTGCCAAAATGCCCTTCGGGAATTTAGCCTTTACACCTGGGAGGAGGGGCAGGACACCCCCAGAAAGGAGAACGATCACGCCATGGACGACATCCGGTACTTCTGCGCCACCATTTTGGGGCGGGACCGGGAATTATTGCGAAAAATCGGAGGAAATGAAGGATGAAAAAGTGGTTACAGGAGGGGTTTCTTCCCATGTGGGCCAAGGAATCGGTGCTAAGGGACAACCGGATTCTCCTTCGGGAGAATGGGGCGCTGCGGCAGCAGGTAAAGGAGCTGAAAGCCTACATCCGGGGGATGCAGGCAGGGCTCCGGCGGAAAAGACAGGAGGAATGTAAGTGAACATCTACAGCTATGAGGAGGCCTTCGGGGCCTGGGACAAGACCACAAGAGCCATGCGGGAGGCGATTGCCAACTGGTTCTCCCTTTACTACCGGCAAAAGGAAACGAAGGAGGCAGACCCCTGCCAGCGGGTGGCCTATGCCATCGTCAGCAAGCTCACAAAAACCGTCTTTGGGGAGTACAACGCCACTGCTCCGGAGGCGTTTGGGAAAAAGGTCATCGCCGCCATGGACAAGACCCGAAAGGAAGCGGTGCAGCTGGCCATGATTGGCGGAGAGTGCTACTTAAAGCCCTACCCGGAAGGGGAGGGCTTTGGTTTTACCCTCATCCCTCGCAACCGGATTCTGATTTTCGCCCGGAACGCCGCCGGGATGCCCACGGATGTGGGGACGCTGGAAAAGACCACTTTGGGACGGCACTACTACACCCTTCTGGAGCGGCGGAGATTGGATGGGGGAGAGCTGGTGCTGGAAAACCGGCTGTACCGCTCCCTGAACCCCGACACCCTGGGCAGCCGGGTGAGCCTTTCCAGCCACCCGGACTATGCCGCCCTGACAGAATCCGGGCGGATTCCCTTAAATTCTGTGGGGCTGGTGCAGCTGAAAACCCCCATGGCCAACTGCGTGGACGGCTCCCGGGAGGGGGTCAGCGTGTACGCTGCGGCGGCGGGGCTGATTGACAACATCGACCGGAACGAAGCCCAGCTGTGCGGGGAGTTTGACCGGGGTCAGAGCCGGATTATGGTGTCTGCCGACCTGCTGGACGGGGAACGAGGGCTGAATAGCAACCTGTTTGTAGGCCTTGACGAGGCGGCGGAGCAGGTGGGGATTACCATTTTCTCCCCGGCTCTGCGGCAGGAGTCCTACCTTGCCCGGAAGCAGGAGTATCTGCGGAACGTGGAGTCGGTGGTGGGTCTGAAACGAGGGATGCTGTCCGATGCCAACATGGAGGACCGGACTGCCACGGAGATTGCCTCCAGCGCCGGGGACTACAGTCTCACGGTAATGGACTTTCAGGATATGTGGCAGGAGGCTCTGGGCCAGGGAATCGGGCTTTGTGCCCAGCTTTCCCGGATTTACGGCAAGACCCCGGTGCCGGAGGACTTGTCCTTCTCTGTGGACTGGGGCAACGGGGTTCTCTATGACGAGGACAAGACCTGGGAGAGCTACCGCCAGATGGTGGCGGAGGGCCTCCTGAAGCCGGAAATCGCCCTGGGCTGGCGCTTCCAGATGCCCGCCGATACCCCGGAGGAACAGAAGAAGATTCGGAGCAAGTTCATGCCGCAGGCAGGCGACTGAGGAAGCACCAAAGGCTCCCTTGCCAAAGGGAGCTGGCACGCCGGAGGCGTGACTGAGGGATTCACAGTAGGCACCTCCCCAAAGCACCAACCCATGTGGAAAGGGGAAGGGCTGTTTTAGTGAATAGTGAAGAGGGAATAGGGAAGAAGTCCCCAGGCTTTGCCTGGGGAATCCCCCCGCCTCGGCGATGCCGAGGCACCCCCACAATGGCCAGGGGGGCTTTGGGGTGCGGAATCCTCGGGGGATTTGATTAGATAAGAACCGCTCCTTTGGAGGGGTTTTTATATAGATTCGACTGGCCCGGTCGTAGGAAGGGGCGGCGCAGGGGAGGCGACCCCGTAAAAAGCATAGCGCAGAAAGGAAAGGTTATGAAACGAGAATTCTTGCAGAGCCTGCGGGTGGAGGACAAGCCTCTTCCCAAGGAGATGGTGGACGCCATTATGGCGGAAAACGGCCGGGATATTGAGGCGGCAAAGGTCAGGCCGGAGGAGCTGGAGATCCTGTCCCAGAGGGTGAAGGACTGGGAGGAAAAGTACCAAAAGGCCCAGGAAAACCATGAAAAAGAGCTGAAAAGCCTTCGGTTTTCCCAGTCCCTCACCGCCGCCATCACAAAGGCCGGAGGCCGGAACGAAAAGGCCATTTCCGCCCTTCTGGACATCCCAACTTTGGAAGCTGCGGAGGATTCCCAGGCCCTGGAAAAGGCATTGTCTGAGGTAAAAAAGGAATGCCCCTACCTTTTCCGGGAGGAAGCAACCCCTCCGGCCTACGCCCGGTTTACCGGGGCAAACGCCGGGGACAACCACTACCCCGCAACCCTGGCTGGGGCCTTGCGGGAAAAATTTGAAAGGAATGATTAAATTATGGCAATTACTTTGGCAGAAGCAAAGGTCGGCATGGCCGACAAGGTAGATCAGCAGGTGGTGGATATGTTCCGCAGAAGCTCCCTTCTGCTGGACCAGATGGTATTTGACAACGCCATCTCTCCCGGCACCGGCGGCAGCACCCTGACCTACGGCTACATCCAGCTGAAAACCCCCGCCACCGCCTCCGTGCGCACCATCAACGGGGAGTACACCCCCGGGGAGGCCAAGCGGGAGAAGAAGACCACCAACGCCATCATCATGGGAGGCGCTTTCCAGATTGACCGGGTGCTTCAGAACACCTCCGGCGCCGCCGACGAGCTGGCCTTCCAGGCGGAGCAGAAGATCAAGGCTACCGCCAACTACTTCCACAACCTGACCATCAACGGCACCAGCGAAAGCTCCGGGGAGGGTTACATCCCCAACACCTTTGACGGCCTGAAAAAGCTCCTCTCCGGCACCGCCAACGAGATTACCAGCCAGGTAAGCCTCAAGACCTCCGCCGAGCTGGACAGCAACTACAATGCCTTCCTGGACGAGATGGACAGCTTCCTCAGCTGCCTGGACGGCTCCGCATCTCTGCTGCTGATGAACCGGGCCATGCTGGTGAAGCTTCGCTCCATCGCCCGCCGTGCCGGCTACTATGAGCGCACCCGTGACGACTTTGGCCGGGTGGTGGAGACCTACGCCGGTATCCCCATGGTGGACATGGGCAGCTACTACAACGGCGCTTCCACCCAGGACGTGGTGCAGACTTCCGGCGGAAAGACCGCCATTTACGCCGTAAGCCTGGGTCTGGACGGCTTCCACGGCATTTCCCCTGTGGGTGACGGTGTGATTTCCAGCTATATGCCTGACCTCACCGCCCCCGGCGCCGTGAAAACCGGCGAAGTGGAGCTGGTGGCAGGCGTGGCTCTGAAGAACACCCTGAAGGCGGCGGTGTTGAAGGACATCGCCATCGCAGCCGAGTAAGCCTATGGCGGACTATGAGTTTTATGTAAACGATTATCTGGGGACGGAGCTGGCCCGGGAGGAATTTCCCGGGCTGGCCGCCCAGGCCCGGTGGGAGCTGGAGCGGTTCAAGCGGCTGTGCCGGGTAGAGGGGGGGGAGGAGGCGGAAAATCTGGCAATCTGCGCCATGGCGGAGGAGCTGGGGGCTTACCGCAAAGTCTACCTCTCCTCCGCCTCCGCCGGGTCTGTGTCGGTGCACTACGATGACACCGCCCGGAAAAACGCCCCTTTGCGCCGCCGCCTTTTGGAGCGGGCAGGCACCTACCTGGACATTTACCGGGGGGTGGAGGCATGACCCTGCGGGAGTACCCCATGTGCCGCCAGCAGGTGACGGTCTACCGAAAGACGGAATCCGGCATTTTCCGGCAGGTGCTCTCCGGCTGTTACTTAGAGGAAAAGGAAACCCGGAGCCACAGCACCTGGGGGCAGGAGGGGGAAAAGCCCTTTTTGCTCATTGTCCCCGGAGCCGCCCAACAGGTGTTTGCCGGAGACCGGATTTACGCCGGGGAGGGGCCGGAAATCTCCCCGGCGGATTGGGCTGACTTCATCCCGGCGGCGGTGCCGGGACTTTACCAGGCCACCTACGCCGAAACCTATGGCTGGCAGGGAAAGCTGTGGCACACGGAGGCAGGATGCAGATGACGGATTTGGAAAAACTGAAAACCTGGCTTGCCACCTACCCGGGCTGGGAGGATGACAAGCCCTTTTTTGTGGACGACTCCACCCACAAGCCCGGCTGTGTGGGGCTCTTTCCCCAGGGTCTGGAGCAGGTGAGCCTTCGCCGGGACATTACCGGGGGACAGAAGGCCGCCTGCCGGTATCGGTTCTACCTGTACCGGGCTTCGGCTCTGGAGGAAAATCAGGAGGAAAACGCCCGGTGGCTTCTGGACTTTCAGAACTGGGTGGAAGCCCAGAGCGCCGGAGGCCTTGCCCCCCGCTTTGGAGATGTTCCCCAGGAGGAGCGGCTCCGGGCGGAGGGGGGCAGACTCCAAAAAACCGGAAAGCTGGGGTCGGGGCTTTACGCCCTGACCCTCACCGCCGAATTTACAAGAATCTATTGAGGTGAAACATATGGGAAAAATTGAAAGAAAGTATCTGGCCCACTACATCAACGCCGGAACCGGGGAAGACGAGAACTACGAGCGGCTGGGTCAGGATCTGGAGGAGCTGACCCCGGAGCTGGCGGCCTCCGTGGAGACCAAGAAGAACATTCTGGGGCAGACCAGCATTCTCATCTCCAGCTATGAGAAAACCGCCGCCGTCACCCCCTACTATGCCCAGGCCGACTCCCCCCTTTTTGCCAAGCTCCAGGGGATTCTGGACGGCAATCTGGTGCTGGACGACCTGAAAACCCAGGTGGTGGAGGTGAAGCTGTGGGAGGCAGAGGAGGGCACCACCTTCCCCGCCATCCGGGAGGAGGCCTACATCGAAATCACCAGCTACGGCGGCGATACCACCGGCTATCAGATTCCCTTTACCATCCACTACACCGGCAACAAGGAATCCGGCACCTTCGACGTGGAAAGCCGCACCTTTACGAAAGGCTAAGGTGGGGCTATGGAGGAGATTCAGCTGGACACCGGTATGCGGCAGTACCGGATCAATGAAGGCGGGGTTCTTTATATGAACCCGGCAGACCCGGGGCTTTATGTCCGGTTTCAGGAGGCCATCCATAAGCTGGACGGTCTGGAGAAGGAGCTGAGCCGGGAGAACCCCACGGACTTTTTCCGGGAGGCAGACGAAAAAATCCGGGAGATTTTGCAGGAGGTGTTCGGGGCGCCCAACGACTTTACCCGGATTCTTCCCGGGGTGAACCTGCTGGCTATGACCGGCACGGGACACCGGGTGATTGAAAATCTCTTTGCCGCCCTGGAGCCGATTCTTTTGAAGGGGGCGCAGGAATGTGTGCAGCAGCAGGTAGCGGAAGCTCTTTCCCGGCGGCAGGAGCCTTGAATCTGTGGGAACTTCCTAAAAAGGTGAGGCTGGGGGGAAGGGATTTTGAATTTTACGGGGATTTTCGGAACATTCTGGATGTTTTATCCTATTTTCAGAATCCCGATTTTCCCCCCTTTCTTCAGTGGCAGATTGCCCTGGCTCTATTTTACAAGGAGCCGGTTCCGCCCCAGCTGCAGCCGGAGGCCATGGAGTATCTGGCGCTTTTCATCAATGGGGGACGGTCTGACCGGGGGGCAGGGGGGCAGCGGCTTCTTGATTGGCAGCAGGATGCCCCCCTGATTCTTGCGGGAGTGAATCAGGCGGCAGGGCAGGAAATCCGTGCCCTGCCCTTTTGCCACTGGTGGACGTTTTTAAGCTATTTCCACGCCATTGGGGAGGGGCCCCTGGCCACGGTGGTGTCCATAAGGAAAAAGCTCTCCCAGGGGAAGAAGCTGGAGCCCTGGGAAAAGGACTACTACCGGGAAAACCCGACTCTCGTGGATTTGAAAAAGACTTACACCCGGCAGGAGGCGCAGGAGCGGGCGCGTCTGCTTCGCCTGCTGGAGGGGAAAGGAGGATAAGCAAATGCGATTGCCGGAATACGACCTTTTTGTGGAGGGCGGCTCTGTGGATCAGACCCAGGAAGCGCTGGAGGAGTTTCAGACCTTCGTGGGAGCCCTGGGGGATCTGGTGAAAAAGACCTTCTCCCAGATTGGAAAGGCCATTGTGGAGAACATGAACAACGCCACCGGCGCCATCTCCGGCACCAGCGGGGCACTGAAGCGGACGGTGGCGGGCTTTGACCAGCTGAACCGGCTGAAAGCCCCTTCCGGCAGCAGCAGTGTTGCCCAGATTGACAAGGAGGTGGAAAAGGCCCGGGAAAATCTGCGGCTCTTTATCCAGGCTCTGAAGGAGATGGACACGGAGCCGGTGCTGGGGCCTATCCGCAACTTTGTAACGGGGCTGTGGGATGTGACCACCTCCCTCTGGGACGTCCAGTCCCCCCTAAGCGGCTTTTCCCAGCTGTTCTGGGATGCCGCCGGAGCGTTGGGCATTACCAGCGACAAGGTGGGAGGCTTCGTGGGGGTTCTGGGAGGCCTCTCCGTCCCGGTGGCTGCTGTGGGCGGAGGCCTGTCCTACCTGTGGGAAAAGCTGCGGGACGTGGGGCTTAAGTGGGACAGCACCGGCACCAGCGCAGAAAACGCCTTTACCACCATGACGGAAATCTGGGGCCTGGCCGGGGAATGGGTGCAGTCCAATGTGTCCGGCCCTCTGGGGCAGGTGTTCTCCAGATTGTGGGGCCAGGTGACAGAGGACAGCACCAAGACCGGGGAGACGGTGAAGGGCATCTGGTCCGGCACCGCCTCCTCCATGGGAAGCATCTTCTCCCAGAACTGGGAGCAGGTGAAAAAGGCCTTTACCTCAGGAGGACAGGTGTTCTCCGGTCTGGAATCGGGCATTTCCTCCCAGTTCAAGAGCGTGGTAAACGGCCTGATTGACGGCATCAATTCGGTGGTGTCCACCCCCTTCCAGGGCATCAACACCGCCTTGCAGAAGGTCAGTCAGGTGGAGATTCTGGGAACCCGCCCCTTCCGGTGGCTGGGGTGGCAGATTCCTGTGCCGAAAATTCCCCATCTTGCCCAGGGTGCGGTGCTGCCTGCCAACAAGCCCTTCCTGGCGGTAGTGGGCGACCAGAGGCATGGCACCAACGTGGAAGCCCCCCTTTCCACCATTCAGGAGGCGGTGGCTCAGGTGATGGCAGGGCAGACGGACGCGCTCATGCAGGGCCTTTCTGCCCTGATTCAGGAGCAGCAGATGACCCGGGAGACTATCGCCGCCATCCGGGTGGGGGATACGGTCATCGGCCAGGCCGCCCAGCGGTATGAGCAGCGGCTCTCCCGGATGAGAGGAGGGCTGTAAATGCAGACCACAGACCGATTTACGGTAAACGGAAAGCCGTTGCTTTTGCCGGACGCCGGGGTGACCTGTTCCTTTGAGGATTTGGACAGCTACGCCGCCGGACGGGACCAGAGCGGCGTCATGCACCGGGACGTGGTGCGGTACAAGGTAGGCTCCTGGACCTTCTCCTATGGCTTCCTCACAGAAGCGGAGAAGCAGTACATGGAGGGGCTGTTTCCCAAAGCCGCCACCTTCACCTTCGGCTACCCCGACCCGGTGGATGCGGGGAAAACCCGCATCTGCACCGCCTACCGCTCCCGGTACAGCCTCTCCTGGTACGATGCCGCCCGGGGGGTGTGGAAAAACTATGGATTTTCCATTATTGAATGTTAGGAGGTGGGGGTATGACAGCCCTTTTGGTCCTGCCTGACGGCAGGGAGATTTATTCCGGTGAAGTGGGCAAGGACGCCATTTTGCACCTGACCCTCACCGCCGGGGTCAACGACACCCGGGAGCTGACCCTGGGCTCCGTGTGCGCAGCCATGCTGGAAGCGGAGCTTCTGATTCCCTCCGGGGAGCTGGGACTCACCGCCGGGGAGGAAGTGACCTTATACTGGATTGACGGAGAAAATCGGGAAAAAGCCGGGATTTTTCTGGCGGAAAAACCGGAAAAAACCGGAAACAGCACTTACTCCCTTACCGCCTACGACCGGGTGTCCCGGCTGGACAAGGACGTGACCCAGTGGCTGGAGGGCCTCCAGGACTGGCCCTACGCCCTGCTGGACTTTGGAAAGCTGGTATGCCGGCAGTGCGGGGTGGAGCTTGCCAATACGGAGATTCCCAACGGGGACTACCAGGTGCAAAAGTTTACCGCCCGGGGCATTACCGGGCGGCAGCTGCTTTTCTGGGTGGGGGAGGCCGCCTGCCGGTTCCTCCGGGCCACCCCGGAAGGAACCCTTCTTCTGGACTGGTACACCCCGGCGGAAAAAACCGTATCTGCTTCCGGAGAGGATTTTTACTACCAGGACACCCTGACCTATTCTGACTACCGCACCGCCCCCATTGACCGGGTGCAGCTGCGGTTTGACGAAAAGGATGTGGGCACCATCTATCCCCCGGAGGCCGCCGGGAACACCTACGCCGTCACGGGAAACTATCTGCTCACGGCGCAGGATGCCCAGAGCCTTCTGCCGGTGGCGGAGGCTCTGTATGGTGCGCTTTCCGGGGTAGCGTACACCCCCTGCAAGCTCACCGTTCCTTCCCGGCTGGGCATCCGGGAGGGGCAGATTCTCAGGGTGCAGACCCCTTCCGGGGAGGAGCTGACGGCCTATGTGATGAGCCGCACCGCCTCCCGGGGCAGGGACACCCTGGAATGCACCGGAAGCTACACAAGAGAGGCCTCCGCCGCCGTCACCAGCCAGAGCTACAAGGCCCTTTCCGGGAAGCTTCTCAGGCTCCAGACCAACGTGGACGGCCTGACGGTGGAAAATCAGGACATGGCCGGAAACCTGGCAGAGCTTGCCCTGGATGTGGAGGGCATCCGCACAAAGGTCTCCCAGCAGGAGACGAAGCAGGAGGAACTGGAAGAAAAACAGACCCTTTTGGAGCAAAATGCCCAGAGTATCACCATTTCCGTCCAGGAAATCCGGGAAAAGGGCGTTTCCCGGGTGGAGACGGAAACGGGCTACACCTTTGACAAGGATGGCATGCGGATTTCCAAGTCCGGGGAGGAGATGGAAAACCGGCTGGACAACACCGGTATGTACGTCACCCGCTCCGGGGAGGGGATTCTCACCGCCAACAACCAGGGGGTGCAGGCCCTGAACCTCACCGCAAGGCAGTACCTCGTTGCCGGACAGCACGCCCGGTTCGAGGACTACACGGAAGGCAGAACCGCCTGCTTCTGGATTTAAGGAGGAGATATGGCACTACAAACCAAAACCTTTACCGCCGGCGGCACTGCCGATACCCGGTATTATTCCATACAGCTGAAGCTGACGGAGGAATCTGTCAGCACCGCCGGGAACACCTCGTCGGTGGCATACGAGTTTTCCATCCACCGGAAAAATTCCGGCGTTTACACCGGCCCCTATTACAGCTGGACCATCACCATCGGGGGCAAGAGCATCCCCATCAACAATTTTGCCTTCAACATCCCCACCTCCGGTGCGGCCTCCCAGGTCATTGCCTCCGGCCGTCTCACCATCCCCCACGATGCGGACGGGGGAAAGGTCATGTCCTTCCAGGTCTACACCCCCAGTGCCCAGGATGTGGCCCCCAGCTACGGCCCGCCGGAAATCCGCCTCACCGGCACCTGGACCTTGACCGCCATTCCCCGGGCTTCCTCTGTGTCTGCCATCAATGGGGACATCGGAAGCGCCACCATCATCACCATCTCCCGGGCAAGCGCTGCCTTTACCCACACGGTCACTTACAAATTCGGAAGCCTCACCGGCACCATTGCCGCAAAAACCGGGGAAACCACCCTTTCCTGGCAGGTGCCGGAGCGCTTTTACGGGGAGATTCCCAACGCCAGGTCCGGCACCGTGACCCTCACCTGCCAGACTTATTCCGGCAACACCCTCATCGGCACCAAAACCGCCGCCTTCCGGGCGACGGCTTCGGAGGAGGCGTGTAAGCCCAGTGTTTCCGGCACAGCGGTGGTGACGGATGAACTGACCAAAAGCCTCACGGGAGCGGATAACCGGGCGATTCGGTATGTGTCTGCGGTACAGGCGGAAATCACCGCCAGCCCCCAAAACGGTGCAACCATCGCAGGCCGGACGGTCAACGGCAAAGCCCTGACGGACACCCTGGACTTTCCTCAGGCGGAAACCGGAACCTTTGTCTTTGCCGCCACGGACAGCCGGGGCTACACCGGGCGTGATACGAAAACGCTGGACATGGTCTCCTACATCCCCCTGACCCTCACCGCCCTGGTCAGCCGCAAGACCCCCACCGGGGACATTGTGGTGCTGGACATCAAGGGCAACTTCTGGGAGGGGAATTTCGGAGCGGCGGACAACGCCCTGACCCTTTCCTATCAGTACCGCACCGGAAGCGGAGCCTGGAGCGGCCCCGTTCCCATTACAGGTGCCGCAATCTCTCAAAATGCATATCATGTGTTGGCGGAAGTTTCCGGCATGGACTACCGGGAGGGGTACGTGTTCCGGCTGACCGCCGGGGACTGCGCCATGGAGGTGACCCGGGAGGTCTCCATCTCCGCCGGTGTGCCGGTGTTTGACTGGGGGAAGGAGGACTTTGCCCTCCATGTACTGCTGAAAGCCGTGGAGGCGGCCTTTTCCGGCACCGTGACCCTGAGCAAGACAACCGATGCCTCCGGCACGGCGGACAACGGCCCGGCCCTGATTGTGGGAGGAACCAGGACCACAGCCCATATGGAAATGGATTCCAACGAGATTCTGGCAAAGTCTGACGGGGTTACCCCGGCAATTCTGAACCTGAACACCAACGGCGGTCTGGTGGCGGTAGGCTCAGGAGGGCTGCAGCCGGCAAACCTGACTGCCAGCCGTGCGGTGGTGACAGACGGCAGCAAAAAGCTGATTTCCAGCGCCGTCACCGCCACGGAGCTGGGGTATCTGGACGGGGTGACATCCAACATCCAGACCCAGCTCAACAGCAAGCTCTCCGGTTCGGCTGCCTTTGCCAAGCTGATTTACGGCGGCACCATCTCCCAGAACGGCAAGAAAACCCTGGACTGCGGCTTTACCCCCCAGTTCTGCACCTATTTTATGAGCTCCGCCGGAAGCGCAGCCCCCTGGGTGGGAGGAGCGGTAAACTTCGGAAAGAACAACCAGGAGTTTCGGATATACACCACCGGAAGTGCCTACCAGCGCTTCAAGGTGAGCCGCAGCGGCAACAGCGTCACCGTCACCAAAACCGGAAGCGACACGGTGACGCTGTACCTGTACGCCCACAGATAGGAGGCTTTTATGCGCATAACCACAGACGAAAAAGGCTATGTCACCGGCTGGAGCATTGCCGGGGACGAGGAAGGCATTTTGTGCCAAGACCCGGCGGATTTTGACCGTTTTGCGGCGTTTTACCAGGGCTACCGGTACGAAAACGGCAAGCTGACAGAGGATTCGGAAGCCCTGGCGGCTTTGCAGGAGCAGCACCGGAAAGAAGAAATCCGCCGGCAGCGGGAAGAGCGGTGCTTTCCCTATATCAACCGGGGAAATCTCTGGTACGAAAGATTGAGCCGGGAGCAGCTGGATGGGCTGAAGGCCTGGTATCAGGCCTGGCTGGATGCGCCTGAGACTTTGGAGATACCCAGCAGCCTTTCCTGGCTGGAAGAAGAAAATCAGGAGGTATAACAGGATGAAGAAAATCTATCTGTCCCCCAGCAGCCAGCCTGCCAACACCTATGCGGGGCTCAGCACCAACGAGCAGGAGGTGTGCCGGGACATCGCCCGGGAGCTGGCTGCCGACCTGAAACGGTGCGGCTTTGAGGTAAAGTGCGGCGACTACGGCACCATGTACGACCGGGTAAAGGAGAGTAACGAGTGGAAGGCGGACCTGCATATGCCCATCCACACCAACGCCTTTGACGGAAAGGTGTCCGGCACCCGGCTGATGGCCCTGGATCTTACCGGCACAGGCTTCAAGGTATGCCAGGCGGTGATGGAGCCTCTGGACAAAATCACCCCGGGCACCAGCAGCAACATCACCGCCAACCCGGGGCTCTATGAAATCAAGGCGGCGGTGGCGCCCACCTGCTACGTGGAGGTGGATTTCCACGATGTGCCGAAGGTTGCCAAGTGGCTGACGGAGAACAAGGCCCAGATTGGGGAGGCCATCTGCCAGGGCATCTGCCGGTATTACAATGCCCAGTATGTGGCGGCAGGGGAGAAGCCTGCCCCCACCCCCACCCCCGAGCCCCAGCCCGCCGGTAAGATTGAAGGCCTGCCGGTGGTGCAGTCCGGCTCCCGTGGGGACGCCGCCAAAATCCTTCAGGGCGCCCTGATTGCCAAGGGCTACCCCTGCGGCAGCTCCGGCATTGACGGGGTGTTCGGGGTCAACTCCGTGGCGGCCCTGAAAAGCTACCAGAAGGCCAAGGGCCTGACGGCAGACGGCATTGCCGGCCCTGCCACCTGGGGCAAGCTTCTGGGGGTATAACCATGAGCGAGGCCATTCTGGTGGCCTTGATTACCGGCGGGATGTCCCTGGTGGGCGTGATTATCACCAGTCTCATCACCGCCCGGAAAAGCGAAAACACCATAAAGATAGCCCAGGCGGTCACGGATACCAAAATCCAGGACCTGACCCGGGAGGTACGGGAGCATAACAACTTTGCCCGGCGGATGCCTGTGGTGGAGGAGCAAATCAAGGTCATTAACCATCGGATTGCAGATTTGGAAAGGAGCACACAGAATGCTTGAAAGTATTAGGAATCTTCTGAAAGTCAAGACCCTCGTCACCTTGGTGGTGATTACGGTCTTTGCGGTGCTGTCCTTCCGGGGGGACATCACGGCGGACAACGCCATGATCATCATATCCATGGTGGTGTCCTTCTATTTCGGAACCCAGCACGAGAAAACCCCCACGGACAAAACCCAGACGGGGCAGTAAACACAGAAAAGAGCCTGCTGCAAAATGAAAGTTTTGCAGCAGGCCCTGATTCTATGAATCTTCCCGGTGTCGTTGCCATGCAGAAGGCTCCATTTATACCTCCCGACGGTCGGGAGGTGGCTTGGGGCGCAGTCCAAAGCCCCCCTTGTGAAAGGGGGGTGCCTCGGCAACGCCGAGGCGGGGGGATTCCCCAGGCTGGCAGGT
>ERZ1643251.3223-NODE-3223-length-15405-cov-16.060261_pt1 | contig 15405 bp, 16 predicted proteins | sample MGYA00579261_ERZ1643251 | MGnify/ENA primary metagenome ERZ1643251 (study PRJEB29033, sample SAMEA4952267) | chicken gut metagenome | biome: Broiler Chicken; feature: Gastrointestinal Tract; material: Caecum | place: Ireland | collected 2018 | study: Broiler...
CTCTGCCAACAAGTTCCTGCGCATCTACTACGCTTCTGTGAAAGCCTACTTGGATTCCCTGGAACACGACTGATCTTCCTGCACTATACCATCTGGTTAGCCGCCGTTTCGATTTTGAGATGCTCAGCGGCTTGATTTTGTGTTGCCTTTTTCGCTGCTCCCAAAAGCTGAAATTTCTACTTGACTTTTGTTAGCAGGTCTTTCTGAGAAGATGAATTCGTTTGTCAGCCCATATCGGCGGCAAGAGCCTGGTCGATGAGCTTTTGCAGCGTCTCCGCCTGCTTCTTTTCCGTGATGGCGCCTACGATGGGGTCACCCACGATATTACCGTTGCGGTCAACCACATAGGTGGTGGGGTAGGCAAAGATGTTGGTGGTAAACTTTCCCGCCTCACCGTCGGAGTCAAAATACACATTCTGATAGGTGGCGCCCTTCTTGGCAAGCACATCCTTCGCCTCGGAAATTGCCGCTTCGTCGCCGTCCAGAGTGAAGGTGTTGACGCCGATGAGGGAGCCGCCCTTCTTCGCAAGCTCCTTGTTCAGTGCGTCCAGCTCGGAAAGCTCGCCCACGCAGGGATTGCAGGTGGTGAACCAGAAATTCACCACGGTGACGGCGTTGCCGGAGAACAGCTCATCGCTTTTCACCGCGTTGCCATCCAGGTCCTTGCCCTCAAAGGCGGGGAACTTCTGCATACTGCCGTCGTCGGGAGGGTTGCTCGTGTCGCTGCCCGCGGGCATACTCATATCGCCGTCCATGGATTGCTGCACAATCTCGGGGTGCTTTTCCTCCAGCGCGGTCAGCTTGTTTTCGATATTGCTGATCTCCGTGGCTGACTCCTTCAGCCACTCATACTCCTTGTCGGTGAACTGCTCTTTAGCGGCCTCAACGGTGTCCAGCAGGAAGTCGCCGTAGTTTTTCCCGTCCTCGATCATGGCCATGCCCTTGTCGGCCTCCATAAAGACCTTTTCCCACAGCTCGGTATTTTCCGACAGGAGCGCGTTCTCCCGCTCCAGCAGCTCCTTGTGCATGGCAACCGCTTCCTCGGCATTCTTCGGTTCGCTGCTCATTCCGTCCATTTTGTCTCCGCCCTTTGTGCCGCAGGCTGCCAGAGAGAGCACCATCAGTGCAGTAAGCAGCAACGCCAGAATTCTGCCGGCAGTATTCGTCCTATTCATCTTCATTCGTTTTATTCCTCCCTGTTATTGTTGTTTGTCTGTAGCGTTTCCGCTGCTTTTGCCTTATCTTTACCGTCTCCAAAGCCGTAGCGGAAGCACACGGCTTTCGTCGGACAGGCGCGGATGCACATTCCGCAGCGGATGCACTCGGTATGGTTGGGCGTTTTCGTCACATCCACATCCATCTTGCAGGCTCTGGCGCATTTCCCGCAGGAGACGCACTTATTCTTATCCACCTTCATCTGGAAGAGGGACACCCGGTTGAACAGCGCGTAGAACGCGCCAAGTGGGCAGAGCCACTTGCAGAACGGTCGGTAGAACAGTACGCTCAGCGCAATCACCGACAGCAGGATACTGAATTTCCATGTAAACAGCTTGCCCAGCGCCGCCCGGATGCCGGAATTGGCAAGGGACAGCGGGATGGCTCCCTCCAGCACGCCTTGGGGGCAGAGGTATTTACAGAAGAACGGGTCTCCCATGCCAACATCGTTCACAAGGAACGCCGGTAGCAGGAAAACCATCACCAGCAGGACAGCGTATTTCAGGTATGTCAGCGGCTTCAGCCTCTTTGTGGAAAGCTTCTTAGTGGGGATTTTGTGCAGCAGCTCCTGAAACCAGCCGAAGGGACATAGAAAGCCGCAGATAAAGCGCCCCAGCAGCACGCCCAGCAGAATGAGGAAGCCTGTGATATAGTAGGAGAAGCTGAACTTGGAAGACCCCACCACCGCCTGAAACGCCCCGATGGGGCAGGCCCCGGACGCTGCCGGACAGGAGTAGCAGTTCAGCCCCGGCACGCAGACGGTCTTCCCCGCCCCCTGATACAGTCCGCCCTTGAGAAAGTTCGGCAGATGCAGGTTGGTCAGCAGCGTCGCCCCCGCCTGAATCCAGCCCCGGAAGCGGGACATGGTCTGTGAAACGCCTGAAAACTTTTTACCCAATGCCCACACACTCCAGACATAATTTGATTGCTTTGCTCAGCACTGTCGCCGCCTCGCCCCGCCAGACACCGAAGCACAGCATGGCGGCTCCGGCCATCAGCAGCACGATCTGCGCCGCGGCCTTTTTCCCGCAGCTCATTTTTCATCACCCTTTCCGATTTTCTGCCCCCATCATAGCGCGGGAGAGTTAAAGTCTCTGTTAAGAACGAAAACTTAACGCAAACCTTATCTGTTTTTGCTATAATGAAAGCAACACAAAAACGAAGAAATAAAAAGGAGGGCTCTCATGCACCTTTTAGTAATTGAAGATGAACGCGCCCTGTGCGAGACCATCGTTCGCAGCCTGCGGCGGCTGGCCTACAGCGTGGACTACTGCTATGACGGCGAAAAGGCGCTGGCGCTTCTGGGCGTGGAACGATACGATCTGGTGCTTCTTGATCTGAATCTGCCAAAAAAGGACGGCATGACGGTGCTGCGCACCCTGCGGCAGACCGACCGGGAGACGCGGGTGCTGATCCTCTCCGCCCGCAGCGAAGTGGAGGACAAGGTGCAGGGGCTGGATGCCGGGGCGAACGACTATCTGGCGAAGCCCTTCCACTTGGCGGAGCTGGAGGCCCGCATCCGCAGCCTGACATTGCGGCAGTTCATCCAGCAGGATGTGCTGCTAAGCTGCGGAGGCCTGACCTTTGACACCCGCTCCCGTACCGCCACCGTCAACGGGCAGACGCTGACGCTCACCCGGAAGGAAACGGGAATCTTGGAATACCTGATGGTGCATCAAGGAAGGCCAGTAAGTCAGGAGGAGCTGATGGATCACGTTTGGGACAATAGCGTGGACAGCTTCAGCAATTCCATTCGCGTCCACATCTCCGCCCTGCGCAAAAAGCTCCGCGCCGTGCTGGGCTATGACCCCATCCGCAACCGCATCGGCGAGGGCTATCTGATGGGAGGCGAGGAGGAATGAAGCGGCTTTCCCTGCAGTGGCGCATCACGCTGATGTCCGTCCTGCTCATCGGCATCACCTGCGTGGCCATGAATTTGCTGCTGTGCTCCTCCGGTGTGTACTATATGGACACCATTGCGGACAGTTTACAAGGCGGCGGCACGGTGATCCTGAATGATGGCGGAGCGGCGAGCTTTGACCCGCAGCTCATAGCGCCCAACGAGGAGTTGACCATCGTCGTCGATGGGGTGCAGGGGCGCTTCCGCACCACCAACTGGTACATCACGGCGGCGGTAACGCTGCTCAGCGGCATCCTCGCTTATTTCGTCAGCGGACGCGCTCTCAAGCCCCTGCGCAGCTTTACCTCGCAGGTGGAGCAGGTGCAGCTGAACAATCTTGCCGATATGAGGATCGATGAAGATGCTATTTCGGAGTTCCGGCAGCTGAGCCGCTCGTTCAACCAGATGCTGGAGCGGCTGAACAACGCCTTTTCCGCCCAGCGGCAGTTCACCGGCAACGCCGCCCACGAGCTGCGCACGCCACTGGCACTAATGCAGGCGCAGTTGGAGCTGTTTTCCGCGGAGCATCCTGATGTGCGACCGGAGACGGCGGAGTTCCTCACGCTTTTGCGTGAGCAGACGGAACGGCTGATACAGATGACCAGGACACTGCTGGAGATGAGCAATCTGCGGCAGGTGGCGCGGAACGAGCGAATCCAGCTCGCTCCCATGATCGAGGAGATCTTCACAGATCTTGCGCCGCTCTCAGATAAGCTCGGCGTCACGCTGACGGCGGAGGGCGACGGCATTATGACCGGCAGCGATGCACTGATCTACCGGCTGATCTTCAACCTGACGGAGAATGCTGTCAAGTACAACCGGCCGGGCGGCTCGGTACGGGTTTCTGTCACTCAGGAGTTGGAAAAGCTCCTGCTCCGCGTCTCCGACACCGGCTGCGGCATCCCGGAGGTGTATCAGCGCAGTATCTTCCAGCCCTTCTTCCGGGTGGACAAGTCTCGCAGCCGGGAATACGGTGGCGCAGGACTGGGGCTCTCACTGGTATGGGAGATCGCCGACCTCCACGGCGGCTCCGTTTGGGTAGAGAAAAGTTCGGAGAAGGGCACTACCATTGCGGTGGGGTTGCCAACGCAACAATCAACGAAGCCCTAAAACCCTTTTATTCGTTTTTCGCCGCTTCGCTTGCCGCCCTGCGGCGCTCCTCTCTGTATGGGGCGGTCAGCCGGAAAGAGAAGCGTCCCTTTTCAATCTAAATTCGCGGTTGTTGTAGTAGTCCAGGTAATCCAGCAGTTCCAGCTTGAAGTGTTCCACAGATTCGAATTTCTGGAGGTACAGTAGCTCACTCTTGAGTGGGCCAAAGAAATTTTCCATCACTGCATTGTCCAGACAGTTCCCTTTGCGGCTCATGCTTTGTCGGATACCCTTCTTTCTGAGCATCCTCTGGTACTGCTTGTGCTGGTATTGCCACCCCTGGTCTGAGTGGAGAATCAGATCCGTCCCGTCTGGTATGGTTACAAAAGCCTTGTCCAGCATGGCCGTAACCATGCTCAGAACTGGTCGCTCAGAAATGCTATAACTGACCAGATAACCACTGTGCAAATCCAAGATCGGAGAAAGATACAACTTCGTCCCAAACAAGCTAAACTCTGTCACATCGGTGACCCACTTCTGATTTGGCTTTTCTGCGTGGAAATCACGGTTCAGCAGATTAGGAGCAATTTTGCCCACTTCTCCCTTATAAGAACGATATTTCTTAACTCTGACACGGCAAAATAAGCCTAATTCTCTCATAAGCCGCTGGACAGTCTTGTGATTCAGGAAAAACCCTCTGCTGCGAAGTACTATTGTGATACGTCGGTAGCCGTATCTTCCTTTGTTTTCGTGGTAGATAGCGGAAATTTCTGCTTTCTCTTGAGCATATTTGTCTGCCTTTTGCATGCGCTTTAGGTGGTAGTAAAACGTCGCACGAGGCAGTTGAGCGATTTCAAGAAGAAGCGACAAAGCATATTTTGGCCTTAGTTTTTGGACTACCTGGGCTTTTTCCCCTGGCGTCGCTCTCTCTCCAAAACCAAGGCTTGCAAGTTTTTTAAGTATTCATTCTCCGCACGCAGTCGCTGCACCTCGGCCAGCAAGTCCTCCTCCACCGCTTTCGGCAGTTGCTTGGGACGACCCTTACTTCCACGACCACGTCGCTCCACTGCAAAGCCTTCCGATCCTTCCGTTAGGTATATCCGCTCCCAATCCTTGATCCGAATACCGCTGCTTACTTCAAACCGCCTTGCTGTTTCAAGATAGCTTAGCTTTTCCGCCATCATTGTTTCTATCACCAGTTTCTTAAATCCTGGTGTGTATCGTTTGTTTGGTATTCCTTTTGCCATAGTAAAGCACCCCACTTATTATCCAGTATATCATACTGTCTAACAAATGGGGTGCAGTTCACGCTAGAAAAGATTTTCTTTGCGCTGCTTTTTCCTTGCAAGCCTTGTGAGATGATCGAAGGCATAGTATAATATTGGAAATTCCTGTCGCTCCCAGCACGGTCGATTTAAGAGAAGTTTAGGTGGAAAGGCGCGATGGCACATGACAATTTTTGATCTATGGGCAAAAGCGGCTCCCTTCCAATCTGTCGTAACGCACGGAATCGTGAGCGGCGTCGTCGCCCAGCAGGTGCTTTCTCTGTTTTTATCAGCCGGAACCAGAGATCAGCTCTGCCGTGGATTAAACGTAACTGACGCGCAGTTGGAGCAGTTTGTCGGATATTTTACTTCCCTCCACGACATTGGCAAGATCAATTATTACTTTCAGGCCATGCAGGAAGATCGGAAGCCGGAAATGGAAGCTGCCGGCCTTGCTGAGATGGATCTTCCTGACCTCCATTTTCGCCACGAGCGCGAGTCCTTCCTTGCATTGAAAAAGATCTGGGATCCCATCGATCATCGAAGCGGCGTAAAGCTTGCCGAAATCTTAGGCGCACATCACCAGGGAAAGCGCACAAGTCTCACGCAACCCCAGGGCTCTCCCCCATGGGAAGCCTTGCAGCAGGCATTCGAGGGCGAGATGCGGCAGCGCTTTTGGCATTCAGCCTTCACGTTTCCCAAATTGGAGAAATCCTCCGAAAGTGCCGTTTCCGCTATTTTGTTGGGAATCGTCATTCTATCAGACTGGATTGCCTCCAGTGATTGCTTTGATACGGCAGAGGCACAGGCTGATCTCCGGGAATATGCCCGGCTGCAAGCGGCGCAGTTCCTGCAATGGAGCGGCCTTCATGCAACTGACATGGACTTCGGCACTGGTTTTTATGAGGTTTGGCCGAATATCCCCGCCGGCGGCGCCAGAGAGCTCCAGAAAAACATGGAAACGCTCTTTCAGCGCGACCCATCTGCACGGTTTCAATTAATTTTAGCAGAAGCACCCATGGGCGAGGGAAAAACCGAAGCCGGTGTATATGCCGCGCTGCAAATGGCACGACAGTGGAAAAAGCGCGGGTTTTACATCGCGCTTCCCACTTCCGCCACGGCCAACCAGATGGTGGAGAGAATGCGCAAGCTGCTTAAGCAGCATGGGATGGAAGCGCAGGTGAAGCTGCTGCACGCCATGGCCTGGATGGTAGATGAAAAAATAAGCACGGTACAATCCTTTGTCACAGAGGATGAACAATTCGCACGCAACTGGCTGATGCCGTTAAGAAGAGGATTCTTGTCTCCCTACGCTGTGGGCACAGTGGATCAGGCCATGATGGCAGCCATGTTTATTCGCTATGGGGTGCTGCGATTGCTGGGATTATCGGCAAAGACACTAGTGATCGACGAGGTTCACGCCTACGATACCTATATGCAAAATATTTTAGAGGGACTGCTGTCCTGGTGCCGTGCGCTAGAAATTCCGGTGGTTCTCCTTTCCGCCACGCTGCCTCCGGAGAAAAAGCAGCGGTTACTGCGTATCTATACCCAAGATGCCATTCCCCATGCATATCCCGCAATTTCCGCTGTCACAGACACCGGAACGCTGCAAATCGTTCCCGTTACCCATGTGGCAATGCACCAGAAATATGCCGTGGAACTACTTCCCATCTTACATCAGCCAGATGCAATCGCCGCGGCAGCCGCGGAAAAAGTTGCCCATGGCGGCTGTCTGTGCGTGCTGCTCAACACCGTTTCCCAGGCGCAGGATACCTTTTCCGCCCTACGCAAAAGCGGGTTTTCCGGGACGCTGATGCTGTTTCATGCCAGGTTCTTAGCCGAGCGGCGGGAGGAAATCGAGAAGCAATGTGTGTCTCTCTTCGGGAAAGACAGAACCCATCGGCCATCCCAGGCCATCCTGGTGGCAACGCAGGTGGTCGAGCAATCTCTGGATGTGGACTTTGATTTTCTTTTGACCGCAGTGGCGCCCATGGACTTGCTGCTGCAGCGCATGGGGCGAGAATACCGGCACAGTGGAAAGCCTCGTCCTGGCCAGCGAAATCATCCGACCGTTACCATTTTGACACCATCCCAAGGAGATTTTCAGCAGGATTCTGCGGTGTATCCGGCATGCCTTCTGCGTCAGACCATGCATCTGCTGGAGCAGAAGCAGGAAATCCTCGTACCGGAAGAGGTTGCCCAGCTTGTGGCAGATGCCTACGATTCCTCCAAGGTACCGCAGCAGGAGTTGGACGCCTGGATGGAAAATTTGGTAGAAGCAGAGCTCCGGGGCGCCGCTGCGGAGCAGTATAAGCTAGGGCGGCCTGAAAAGCGCTTTCGCCCGCTGTTCAGTCAAGTGGAATTTGATGACCTGGAGCAGCAGAGCTACTTGTCAGCGCAGACACGGCTTTCACCGCCCACCGTGCGGATTGCACTTCTCAGTCAGGCACTCTATGATGCGCTGCTGGAGACACGTGTGGCAAACATGGTTCCGGTGACAGATCTGGAGCTTGCTCGGGCAATTCTCAAGCGCAGCGTGTCAGTTTCGAAAAAAATGTTTGATCGTTTGTCGCAGAAGTACAAATTATGGGACATCACTGGTGATAAACTGATAGCAGGTGTAAAGCTAATCCCGCTGGACAATCCTTGCTTGGAAGATCATCCAGCGCTTGGCGTCATATGGAAGGGGGAATGAATGTGCGTATCCACTTTGACCTCATCACAGAGCCGTGGATTCCCGTGGTCAACGGGGATGATTCCATCTCATATCTGGGAATTTGGGATGCACTGCAAACGGCTTCCAAGAGCAAAGGCATTTCCGATGCTTCTCCGCTGGTAGAGTTCGGACTATACCGGCTGCTGAGCGTCTTTCTCATGGATGCGCTGCGGCCGGAGGATCAGTTTGAACTGGAAGACCTGGAGAACGCCGGACAGTTTGACATGGCAAAGATTCAAAACTACATCGAGCAGTGTCAGGCAGAAGGGGCGAGTTTTGATCTGTTTGACCCAGAGCGTCCATTTTTGCAGTCACCCTATGACAAGGCCTGGGACAAGGAGAAAAAGCCGGTCACGTATTTGGATTGCCGCGTGCCCACCGGCAATAATCACGTCCACTTTGACCATTTGCAGGAGAGCCGCGTGTTCAGCTACGCCGAAGCAGCGCGGTATCTGCCAGTTTTGCCGTTGTTTGTCACCGCAGGCGCCCAGGGATATCCCTCCACCATCAATGCAGCACCGCCTTATTTCACTGTCATCAAGGGCAGCAATCTCTTTGAAACGCTGGTTCATCTGTTGCTTCCGGTAGATGAGATCGACGACTTTGACAGTGTGCCTGTGTTCTGGCGGTGCAACAAGCCAGTCGTTCCCAAAAAGCAGGTTGCACACACCTCATGGCTCTATGGCATGCTGTTCCCTGCCAGGCGTATCCTTCTCATTCCTGAATCAGATGGTGTGCGTGAAATCTATTATAGCCAGGGAGAAAACTTCTGTGAGCCTGGGAATTGGACAGATCCCCACGTGACCTATCGCTTCGGAAAAACCGGGCGTTTCCCATGGCGTCCCAACGGAGCCAAAGCCGTATGGCGAAACTTGAGCGACCTCATCAATATTGAGGATCGGCACGCGCCAAAAATCATGGCGCTGTATCGCCGGCTACACGAAGGGAGCTTGGAAGACGTCCATGTCTGCCTCTACGGGGTACAGACCAGCAATGCCAGTTTCTTGGATCTGGCCTATCACGACATGCAAATTCCGGCTTCTCTCCTGCAAGCAGGAAAGGCGCTTCTGGTGGAGCAATGTATCCTGGGTGCCGAAAAAATGGCGAAAAACATGGCCGGCGCCCTGTCCTGCCATGGCATATCAGCTGCAACGCTCCAAGAAAGCGTGCAGAGCTTTTACCAGCGCTGTGAGACGAAGCTCTGGGCGTTTTGCAGAAGCGAACTCACAATGGAAGCCGTGGAAGAAGATACGGCACAGGCACGCTGGGATCTCGTGTTATATGAGCTTGGAAAAGAGATCGTCGAGCAGACATTGAACCGACTCAGCTTAACTGGCCAGGCCTGGCTGGAGGTATACCAGCACCAGGCAGGTTGGGCACGGTATTTAAGCACATTGAGAAAGAGAGGAGACGAAACGCATGGTGGATCAGACTGATTTCTTTGCGGCACTGCAGCAGTGCTCTACAGGCGAGCGCGCCAGTCTGCGCAGGAACTGCGGCAAACTGTTGAAGGATGCCGATGGGCAGGCGGTGGTCATTTTTTACCGCTATGTTCCGCGTTCCATCCCAGCCTGGCAGGAGGATTATTGGTTCGCAGCCGCGTGCTTTTCGTGCCTGTGGGATGGGGATACGCGCTTTATTCCTCTGGAACAGGCATTGGCACAGCTGAAGCTGACATCTGACTCCATGGAACACCGGCTTGCAGGTCTTCTGGATCAGCGATGGGAGGCAGACGGCTTTTTTCTTGGAAAACTCAGCCGCATCATCAAGCTGGCAAAGGCAAAGGGAATTGCCATAGACTGCGCACTGCTGCTGGAGGATCTGCTCTACTGGAACAGCAGCACCCAGAGTGTGCAGCGGAAATGGGCAAAAGCCATGTATGAATAAAGCGAGGAGGAAATCAAATGCTGTATGAAATCCATATGTTAAAGAACTATCCATCCACCAACCTCAATCGAGATGACACCGGCGCACCCAAGACCTGCGTATTTGGCGGCGTCACCCGCGGCAGAATTTCCAGCCAATGCTTAAAGCGCAGTTGGAGAACATTCCCCCAGTTCAAGGAGCTGGTCGGAGCATCCAACCTGGGAATTCGTACGCGTGAGCTGCCTGAATTGGTGGCGCAGGTGCTGAAAAACCGAAATTACGAGGAGAAGCAGTACCAGCCGTTTCTCTCCCCCATCACCGGCATTGCCAATAAGGAAGGCGCGGAAAACAAGGATGGGACGCGGACAGCCCAGGTCATTTTCTATGCGCCGGAAGACGTGGAGGCCATTGCCGACGTGGTAGAGTCCTATATCCAGTCCGGCGTGAAGAAGGTAAAGGCAAAGGAGATGCAGGAGGCTGTCAAAGATGCAGCGATCCGCCCCATTACGCTGGATATTGCACTGTTTGGCCGTATGGTGACCTCTGACGCGTTCCGCAACGTGGAAGCCGCCATGCAGGTTGCCCATGCCGTCTCCACCAACCGAATTGTGCTGGAGAGCGACTATTTTACCGCCATGGACGATATGCTCACAGGCGAGAGCATGGAGAGTACCGGCTCTGCCATGATTGGGGACACGGACTATAACAGCGCCTGCTACTATATCTACGCCTCCATCGACAGCGATACACTCCAGGACAATCTCCGCTTTGGGGAAAATCCGGATCTCTTGGTGCAAAAGGCCATTCCCGCCCTGCTGCAAACCATGGCCTGGAGCAATCCCACCGGGAAGCAAAACAGCTTCGCCGGCCATGTGCTGCCCAGCGCCGTGCTGGTGGAGTGCAAGGAGAAAAAAGTCCCGGTGAGCTATGTCAACGCCTTTGTAGAGCCGGCCTATGCCACACAGAAGCGGGACCTGGTGGCTGCCAGCGCGGAAAAGCTGGTGCAGGAGTGCGATATGATTGCCCGGAATTTCGGCGTGCCTGTTTCCAAGCGCCTGTGGTTTTGCGTGGACAAGTATGCGATCACGCCGCCGCAGCAGGCCATTTCCTGCGATACATTTGGTGCGCTGGTGGAAGAAGTGGCCAATACCCTGGGATGAGGTGGCGCAGATGGCAGAATTGATGATGCTTCGGCTGGAGGGACTGCTCCAATCCTGGGGCGAGTCCTCTGCCTGGGATAACCGCGGAACCGCCTCTATTCCGACTAAATCCGGCATTGTAGGATTGCTGGCCTGTGCCATGGGGCTGGAGCGAGGCTGCGAGGAGATTTGTGCCCTGTCCAAAGCCCTTTCCGTTGGAATCCGTTCAGACCGCAGCGGAACAATCACATCGGATTTCCACACAGTACAGGGCATGCCCCGGATTAAAAATGCAGCCGGAAAACCACGCAACGGAAATACCATCGTGTCAACCAGATGGTATTTACAGGATGCCAGCTTTCTGGCCGTCTTACAGGCGCCTGCTGATTGGCTCAGGCGGATGGAAGCAGCCCTGGCCGATCCGGTCTGGTGTCTATACCTGGGGCGGAAGAGCTGCGTCCCTTCCCGTCCGGTTTTCGATGGCATCCACCGGGAATATCAGGACATTCCCGACGCCCTGTTTCACTATCCGCCAGCGGAGCGAGCCGACTCAGTGATGGCCTTCGAGGTGGAAACGCCCTTGGAATTTGCCGCTTCGCTCTCCCGGGCAGATGTCACAGCGGTCGGTCGGGAATTTGAAAAACGCCGGGTTTGGCGCGGGAGTATCAGGAGGGAACAGATATGTACTTAACAAAGCTGGAGCTGCCATTGGCAAGCCGCCAGGCAGCGGACGCGCTGGCCAACGTCCAAACCATGCACCGGCTGGTCTCTTCCCTCTTTGGCGCCTCCCGGGAAAGTGCGCAGCTTCTCTACCGCGTGCGGGTATTGCGCGGCACAGTGCAGATTTATTTGTACTCCGCCATTCCCCATCAGAGCCTGCCCGCGGGGGTGCAGCTGGCCGGACAGCGGGATTTATCGGACTGGCTCGGCGCCATGCAGCCGGGAGAAATGTGGAAATTCGATCTCTTAACCATGCCCTCCAAGAAGGTATACCAGGCAGAAGCCGACCACAATTCCCAGCGCAGAGTCCTGCGCAGTCCGTCGGAGCGGATGGACTGGCTCCAGCGAAAAGCGGAACAGAATGGATTTGTGCTGCTTCAGGCTGAGGAGCTGGAGCAAAGCCATAGCCGAGGCACCCACGGCAAGGAAAAAGGCGGCCTGATGGTTTGGGACGCCTATCACTACCAGGGTCTACTTCGAGTTACGGATGCGACCTTGTTCCGCCGCGCCATCGCCGCTGGGATCGGCCCCGGGAAAGCCTACGGTCTGGGGATGCTCCTGATCAAGCAGCCATGAAGAATTTACAGGAGTTGTCCAAGCTGTCGGACAGTGTCAGTTATCTCTACCTGGAGCACGCGATCATCGAGCAGGACGCAGCGTCCATTGTGGCCATCCAAAAAGATGGTCGCATTCCCATCCCCATCGCATCGGTGACCTGCCTGATGCTAGGCCCCGGTACCAACATCACCCATGCAGCCATACGCGCCATCTGTGAAAATAGCTGCATGGTGGTATGGTGCGGAGAACATGCCACGCGGTTTTATGCGGCCGGCACCGGAGAGACGCGCAGCAGCAAAAACCTGCTGATCCAGGCGAAATGCTGCATGGATGAAAAGCGGCATATGGATGTCGTCCGGGCAATGTACACCATTCGCTTTCCCCATGTTCAGACAGACGGGATGACCCTCCAGCAGATCCGCGGCATGGAGGGGATCCGTGTCCGCAAGCAGTATGAGCTGATCAGCAAAGCAACTGGCGTGAAATGGAGCAGGCGGAACTACAAGGCCGAAGATTGGGAGGCCGCCGATGAAATCAATCGAGCGCTCTCCGAGGCCAACGCCCTTCTATACGGTCTGTGTCATGCTGCCATCGTTTCTCTGGGCTACAGTCCTGGGCTTGGGTTTATTCACACCGGCAAGCAGCTTTCCTTTGTCTATGACGTGGCAGATCTATACAAGACGGAGACCACCATCCCGGCAGCCTTTGAAGCCGTGCGGGATGGTGGAGATATTCACAAAAACATCCGTTTATTGTGCCGGAAGCACTTTGCCAATGCCAGGATTCTCTCCAGAATTTCTGACGATCTGGAAACTATCTTCCAAGAAGCCGTGGTAGACGCCCAGGAAAACGCGGTGGAGGCAGGCGACCTCTGGGAGCAGAACGGCACCGTCCCCGGCGGAAAAAACTATGGATGAGGAACGCGCCATATGGTTGTGATTGCAATGGACTGTGCGCCGGAAAATGTGCGCGGAGAATTAACCCGGTGGTTTTTGGAGCTAAAACCGGGCGTATTCGTGGGCAATGTCAATGCCAGAATTCGGGAGCTGCTTTGGGATCGGATCTGTACCACAGACAAGGCAAACGGTGCGGTGATGGTATATTCCAGCAACACTGAGCAAGGGTTTGAGATGAGACTGGCAGGCATGCCAAAACGCAGTATTGTGGATTTAGACGGCATTCACTTGGTGAAAGTCGAATCTTTTTAAATGCTTTTCTAGTATAAACCCCACGCACGTGGGGATGAACCGTCCGAGGCCGCCGAAAAACTTTTCCGCTGGCTGCATAAACCCCACGCACGTGGGGATGAACCGACCCGTATTCTCAACACGTTCCGCGGTACGTCATAAACCCCACGCACGTGGGGATGAACCGCAACAGATATTTGACGATTACGTCAAAAAACACATAAACCCCACGCACGTGGGGATGAACCGGCTTCCCCGTAGGGCGTACTAAAACCGGCAAGATAAACCCCACGCACGTGGGGATGAACCGCCGAGCTGAGCGTCACGGACAGCATAAATCTTAATAAACCCCACGCACGTGGGGATGAACCGTTTTTTCGCGGACTGCTGCGCAGTCCCGGAAAATAAACCCCACGCACGTGGGGATGAACCGGGCAGAGCATTGACAGAGAGATAATTGACGCCATAAACCCCACGCACGTGGGGATGAACCGTCAGCATCAAAGACATCGCGAGATTTTTCGGCATAAACCCCACGCACGTGGGGATGAACCGCCAAACCATAAATAGACTTCCTTGTCTGCGTCATAAACCCCACGCACGTGGGGATGAACCGTTAAGCTGGACGGGGCGAGTGTTGTCTTAGGCATAAACCCCACGCACGTGGGGATGAACCGGCGGTTGCCGCAATGCCGAAAACCGGTGGAACATAAACCCCACGCACGTGGGGATGAACCGAAATTATTTCCCACGAAACGGGCGCAGGCACATAAACCCCACGCACGTGGGGATGAACCGTAAAGAGGCCGCATGGGCTTTTTCTTCTCCAACATAAACCCCACGCACGTGGGGATGAACCGAGCCTGGCGCTGTCTCGCCATCAGCAGGTGATATAAACCCCACGCACGTGGGGATGAACCGTCGCCATACATACCTTGCGTGCGGCTCAGCACATAAACCCCACGCACGTGGGGATGAACCGCTGGCGGAAAAGGCGATGGAGGAGCGGGATGCATAAACCCCACGCACGTGGGGATGAACCGTCCGCTCCTTTTCGAAGAGCACTTGATAACACATAAACCCCACGCACGTGGGGATGAACCGTGATTGCCGCCCTGACGGGAGGCGCTGCAAAGATAAACCCCACGCACGTGGGGATGAACCGGGACGTTATTCCGGCACGGTATGATGGCCAAGATAAACCCCACGCACGTGGGGATGAACCGTGGCATGATTTGTACCACAACGGCCTGGGCGGATAACCCGCCCTTTCATCGGCACGCCATCCCCATTGCGCTCTGATTTCTTCCCGTCTTTCTGTACAAAATACTTTCTTCCGGGCTTTTCATATCCTGCTAACTTGCCTTTTGCGTAACCGGCAGATAACGCTATTGATTTCGCATATACGAGTGATTGTCCGGCCAATCGCTTCAGCTTTTTCAGCCATAGTATGATCCCAATGCCTATACAAAACCGGCTGGCAACACGGTAGCTGCCAGCCGGTTCACTTTATTTTTTCACTGTTTTCTTAAGGCATCACCGCACAATTGTGTCTGCGGCCTTCGCCCAATCTTTTGCCCCATCCGTGCAGTTATAAAAGGGGGAAATACATACAGTATTCCCGCCCTTTTATAACTTTCGTATGAGGCAAAATCTTTGGCCGAATGCTCTTGCCAAATTGTGCGGTGCTGCCTTAATTTGGTATGCTCCAAATCCTGCGGCATTCCCTTCATGGTTCAAATGCCCT
>ERZ1643251.3224-NODE-3224-length-15401-cov-5.099765_pt1 | contig 15401 bp, 16 predicted proteins | sample MGYA00579261_ERZ1643251 | MGnify/ENA primary metagenome ERZ1643251 (study PRJEB29033, sample SAMEA4952267) | chicken gut metagenome | biome: Broiler Chicken; feature: Gastrointestinal Tract; material: Caecum | place: Ireland | collected 2018 | study: Broiler...
TTTATTTGATTCTACTGTAAGATTATCAATTGTCAAATCAAATTCACGTTCTACTTGATATAAATCCGCATCATAACGAGTCTCTCTATGTTCATCATTACCTACTGTATATCTGCGGACAAGATGTTCTCCCTCGCCTTTAAAACTAGCATGAGAATTGACATCAACAATCATATATGGAAAATAAACCCCCATAATATTTTCAGTTGTAAATTCTTTTTTGAAAGTTGGGAGAGCATAAAATTTCCTTTTGTTTACAAAAGTATGTATTAATTGTTCAGCTTCTTCTTTGGTAATATGAAACGGTAAAACTAAGTCTGGTACTGCTCCATTTGGAATCTGATCATTAATAGATAAAGTATTACGACACCAGTGACATCTAGCCTGCAATGCCTCACTTGTATCAATGACAACTTCTGCTCCACAACTAGAACATTTCAAAGTAACCATATTACTTGCTTCCGCGTTAATATTCTGAACCCCTTGTGTCATAGATTGTCCAGATAACTTACTCAAATCTTGCTGTTGTTCTGTCTTTATTTGTTCAAATTCATGACGACAATAATTACATCTCAATTTTCCAGTTTTTACATTTAATGAAATGTCAGTCGCACCACATTTTGGACATTTTACTTGTCCATTTCCAACACTTTCCTGATTTGGCTGTTGTGGATTTATTTCTTGTATTGTTTCATTCATTTTAAATACCTAATAATTTATTCTTTGCAGCATCAAAATCAGCTTGAGTAATTACTCCAGCATCTAATAACTTTTTCATCTCTGCTAACTTCTGATATGGATCTTCTTGTTGTGGTTGAGCAGTTTGTCCTGCACTCGTATCTGGTTGTGCTTGTGGAGTTTGTGTTGGCTGTTGTACACCTGCTCCCATAAATGGATTAGGAGTTGCCGTTTGAGGTTGTTGTACGCCATTCATTGCACCACCAACTGCATTCATACCCATTCCCATAAATGCCATACCAGCTGCTCCACCATTTGGATTTTCTCCAGCTGCTTGGAATCCACGTGCCATTGCTTGTTGCATAAATGCGTTACCACGGTTTCCAGATAATGCATCTGCTTTTTTAACATCACTTAATAATGCTTTTGTATCTTCATCATATTCAATTGCTTGGATTGCTACTTTTACAATTTCTAATCCACGATCTGTTTTCCAATGATATCCTTCTTCTACCGCTTGTGATAAAGATTGAGCGAATCCTATTTGATCACCTTGGATCTTAGTAATACGATTCCCTTTATTAGGATCATTTGTATAGTTTGAAAATGCAGCTGCCAAACTACTTACTACTTCATTAAATAATTGTGTTGCAGCATCGTTTTCCATATCTGCAAAATCAAATACTTGTGCATTTGGCTGTAAATAACTAATTGGAACAAAATTCTTTATAAAAAGAATAGGATCTACAATTTTTAAAGTATATGTTCCTCTTGTAATTGCTCCTACTTGTGCATTTAAATATGCATCATTCCAATAAATTTCTGATTGTGTTCCAAAACGATTGTTTGGAATTTCTTTTAAATTCACATAGAATGCTAATTGTTGAGAACCAGGTTGTCCACCAAATTTAAAACGTTCCCAAGATTGTCCAAGAGTAGATGATAAAATACCATCTCCTACAAATAACGATTTTGAATTTGGATCATCTGATGAATATATATATCCACCTACCTCTGTAACAAGTCCTGTAATTGCTCCATCCTGAATGGTAACAAGAGCTGTTCCTTCTGGTACAATAATTTTACTACCATTTGTAATAATATTATTAGAACCTTCTGTATTTTCTCCACGACCTGCATTTGTTCCTTGTGGTACTGCTTCAAAAATAGCAGCTGTTCCTGGAACATTATTTCTTGGCATATAATAATCTTTCCATTGATCTGCAAAAGATCCGCCAAGCGCACCTGAAAATGCTTTAATGAAACCCATAAATATAACCTCCTCTATTTTCGTTTTCATTATAACATATATTCGACAAAATTCGCAACCGATAAAAAATAACTATTTGTAATCTTAATGGCAAAAAAATTTCCAACAATTTTGTTGGAAATTTAATCTTCTTCACGATAATAGCGTACTAATTGAAGAATATGATTACACACTTCCTTACTCTTTCATATATTTATCAACAGTAGAATCAATTTCTAGTAATTCTGGATGTTCATCAATATATTTTGTAAATTCATTTCTATAAACAAATAGCTTTAAATTAAAATCTTCTAAATCTTCATAACATTGATTATGTTCACGTTGATAATCATCTAATTCTATTAATATATTTTCTGTTTCAATCAATAATCTCAATATATGAGACACTCTTGTATCTAAAGTCATCCAATCTCTTAATCGAATATCTGTTGGAACGTATGATTTCATTTGATCTTTCTCCATAATTATCTCCTCTTTATTATATAACACAAATGTATTTCATTTAAAACTATCTTTTTATGTTACATCATTTTTTACAAGGATACACCATTTTCCAATGGGAGTACTCATAAATGTTTCCAGTTCTTCTTGTGACTTTGTTTGTCTCTTTTTATATAGTGGATCACAAATAATAAATTTATCGAAATCATACCCACATATTAAAATGGCATGTAATGCATTTCCTATCATCCCTGCTAAAATAATAAGATATCCATTTTGTAATTGTTCTTTAAAAAATGATATGGTAATATCAATTTCTGTTTTTACTTCTCCATCGTTTTCTATAATTTCCTTTAAATAACTCTGATATTCTTTCATGGTGTTTTGAAATACGGAGTCTGGTAAAAATTGTGCTTGATTTGTAAAATACTTTTTTTCAGAATGAATTAATTTTACCTTCAGATGATTTTTAGAAAGATGATAAGCAATCGCTGAGAATGGTGTTCCATCCATATATCTTGAATGATATCTTTTCTCATATTCTTTTTCATAAAAATAATTTACTTTAGGAATGATTTTATTATATTCTAAAGTCATTAACATACATGCGATAGCACAGTTATTTTTATGTTGTTGATATGGTGTTATATTAAATTCAATCATATTTTTTCCTCTCTCTTTATAGAAAAAATCATCCCCAGGATGATTTTTAATGAACTGCCCAAGTATCAATCACATCACAGTTACTACTTGATGGTTCTGGATTTGGCATTTCCATATGAATGATCATAGGAACACGGAATGCTTTACCAAAGGCAACACAAGTACCTGGTTGTAAACTTTTTTGTTTTTCTACAATTTCAGCACTAATATTTGGTAACATCTTTTTAATGTACTCTAAATCACGTGGGTGATTCATTTTAAAGATAATAAAGTTTGTACATTGTGAAATAACAGTTTCTGATATTTCTACTGGTCTTTGACTAATTAGATTAAATATAAGCCCATATTTACGTCCTTCTTTTGCTACACGTTCAAAAATATTATATCCAATTAAATCTTTATCAGAATCATTTTGTACATAACGGTGAGCTTCTTCTAAGAATACATGGAATGGTAAAGATGCTCGTTTTGGTAAGTTTTTCGTAAAATCAAATAACATCTTTGTATAAATTTTAGTAATCACTTTGGCAAACCAATCATCGATATCTTCCATATTAAAGTTAATAATTTGTGCTTTGTGATTTCCTATAGCCACTAATGAAGCAATATATTCATTGACAGTAATAAAGTTAGGATAAGTTAAATATTTGGCATTTTCACTAATAACAATTGCATGTAATTTTACTTTTAATGTTACTGCATCACTATATGTCTGATCATTATTTAAAAGACCTTCACTAATGAGTGTAAAGTTCAATGCTTTTTCCACATCTTCTAATGTATAATAACTTAATTTTGCAGTTTCATATCTATCTAATTCATCATCGATAAAATCAGAAATATACTTTGTAACTAATACACTTTCAACAAAAGATCCTTGAGAATCAATAATAAAACATTCTCTAAACTTTCTTGTATAACCAATTCCTTGAACAGGTGCTTCTAAATTAAATTGTGGTGTAGAACAAGTTTCTAGAATGGTAAAAATATCATTTCTTTTACTAGTTGCAGTTTGATTTGTATAAAGAATAGTCATGATTGCTTTGGCAATTAAATGATTTTTATATTTTAATGCTTGTTCATCATCTTCTGAGAAAATACGAGTTAGTTTTAACATTCTTTCAATAATCGGAATCTGTGAATGATTTGTTGCACGTAGTAATAATGCCCAATCATCGACATCTAATAACCAAAGGGGAATACGTAGTAATTCTCCATCTGTTTGACGTTCATTTGTTGTATAAAATTTAAAATAATAGTTTGGATTAATCTCGTTTAATTTTGAAAATGCGTTGTGATATTCTCCATATGCATCGAAAATAAAGAAGTTAGCACGATATGGTTGTAATAAATCATTTTCAAATACATTTTGTAAAATACGAGCTGCACCACATGATTTACCACTACCTGTATTTCCAAAAATTGCAAGATGATTACTAAATAGATCATTAATATCTACATAAATTGGTTGGTTGTCATAAAGTGGTGAATATCCAATTAAAAATTTACCAGGAGCAGGAACACCGACAATCATTTTTACTTCATCCTGAGTAATGACACGAATCGTAGCTGTTAATTTTGGCTTACGAATGACTCCCCCTACAAATTTTCCATTGACAATTTCTCCCAAAAAATTTACTTTTACACTATCTTTGGTAATATCTTCGACTTCTCCTAATATTTTTTTGTCTTCGTCTTCAAACATGACATGTAAATTCATCAGATTTCCTTGTAATGGAACCCCTTCTTTTAATTTTACTTCAGCCGTATTATTATTAATATAATTGATATGATCAAACATTGTATCACCCTTCCCCTTTATATTAGTGTTTCTATTTTTTCCTTTGTTTTCTCATCTAAGTTTTCTATTAATTTTAATATTTTTATTCTTTTATGATATAACCCTAATTTTTTTTCATATTCTTGTAGTTTTTCATCTGTTTCTTTTACTTGTTTATGGATTGCATTACGACTTACTCCATAAGCATCTCCTAATTCTTGAAGTGATTCATTAAAAAAATAATATCCCTCGAAGTAGGTTTGTTGTTTTTTGGTAAGTAATTCTTTATAGTAATCATACAAAATAATAATTTCACTACGATTATCCAAGTAGCATACCTCCAAAAATACCGAGACATAAAATCGCAACTACGATATAAAATACTGTGAAATATTTACGTTTGAAGATACTATAATTATTATAAGCCATGGAAAGTAATAGTACTACCAAAATTAAAAACAACCAAGCAGTATCTAATTTATTGATAATATTTAAGATAAAACAGATCAAAAAAATGACAAATGAAAGAAATTGTGTATATAGTCCTAATTTTTGTTGCCATGTGTATAAACCTGGAATTTTTGTTTCTTCCATACTACTTTTCATCATTTTCATCACCTACAAATCCTTTAAATAGACCATAGATATATTTTTCAATATCAAATACTCTTAAATCTTCTTCTTGTTCCCCAAGTCCGACATATTTTACTGGAATATCTACTTCATCTTTAATAGCAAGAACAATTCCACCTTTGGCAGTTCCATCTAGCTTTGTTAAAACAATTCCTGTAATATTTGTGATTTCTTTAAAACTTTTTGCTTGTTGAATTCCATTTTGTCCTGTTGTCGCATCTATTACGAGTAATGTTTCATGAGGGGCATCTGGAACAATTTTACCAATGACACGGTTCATCTTTTCTAATTCTTTCATTAACCCATCTTTGTTCTGTAAACGACCGGCAGTATCAATTAAAGCAACGTCGTAATTTTCATTGTTCGCTTTTTCTAATCCATCATAAATTACACTAGAAGGATCGGCATTTTCTTTCCATACAATATCTGTACTTGTTCTATTTGCCCATTCTACTAACTGTTCGGTTGCTCCAGCACGGAAAGTATCTCCAGCAATTAACAGTACTTTTTTTCCTTCTTTTTTTAATTTACTTGCCAGTTTTCCAATCGTTGTAGTCTTTCCTACTCCATTTACTCCGACAAATAATAAAACAGTTAATCCGTTTGGATTATAATTAATTTTATTTACTAAAATTTGATTGTTTACATAAATTACAAACATTTCATCTACAATAATTTCTTTTAAATCTTCTACATCTTGAATGGCTTCGTCCTTAATACGTTTTTTTAAACGATCCATAAAACGCATTACTGTATTTACACCAATATCGGCAGTAATTAAAATATCTTCTAATTCTTCAAAATATGCATCATCAATCTGTTTATGTCTTTTACTTAACTGAGTAAGTTTGGTACTCATCTCTTTGGTTGTTTTTTCTAATCCTTTATCATAACTTTTTATTTCTTGTTGTTCTTCCTCTGTTTTTGGTTTTAAAATACGTTTAAATTTGTCAAATAATCCCATGTTATCACCTATATTCATTTTACACGAAAATAAGTGAAATTACTAGAACTTCACTTATTTTTTTTTCATTATCTACCATATTTTTTTACAAGTGTTTTCGTTTGCTGATAAACTTCTTTTGTCAATGGATTTTTAGAGATTGTGTCTTTATCATAAGAAAAGACACGAGAAGAAAGATTTTGATATTCCATCAATTCTTGCTTCATCTGTTCTTTTTCCTCGTTTGAGATATAGCTATCTTTTTGTTTTGATAACTGATTATAAAGTCTGAAAATATCTTTCATAGGAAGATGGTTTAATTGAGCAACATTCGTAAATGTCTCATTTACTACTTTGGTAAAGTCAGAATAAATCTCTTGTAAAATACGTTGTTCTTCGATATTTCTCTTTAATTTTTTTCGTTGTTGCATATCGATACATACTTGAGAGTTTTCTAAATATTCTTCTAATAAACGAATTCGCATATCATATGCATTTTGTACTTTCTTTAGTAAATCATAATAGAGATATAATTCACTAAACGTAAGATCCTTTACCATCAAATCCCTACTTAAAATACGATTTGTATGATCATTCATACCAGGAATATATAGGTGTTTATGAAACTGTTGTAACGTTTCTCGAAATCCTCTGTGATAATCAAATAAATAATCTTCAATTTGATTTTGTCTTGTTATGATCACTTTCTTATCATAAAAAATGATCGGATCTAGATTCAGCTTATATTTTTTCATTTTCGATTTTAACATTTTATCGATTTCTTTTTCACAATATGGACTTTGTTCTTGATATGTTTTATAAAATACAAGCTTTGAAATAGGCATTGGCTTTATTTTATTTGATAACATAACATTTCCCCTTTTCGGGTGTTTATTATAATCGTATTTCAAAAAATGTCAAATTTTCTTAGAAACAGCATCAAACTCGTAACTATCATCCTCTCTATTACAAATTCCAAATTCTATTTTTCCATTTTTTTCTATAGTTAATTGTTGTTTTAACTGTTCATATGTTTGTTCAGACTTAGAATCATCGATTGGTGTTGTAGCAACCAACGTTGTTCCTATCAGTGAGTTATGAAAGATACGTACAACTGTAATACCGCGTTGATTTAAACTTTGTACTTTCTCATGAACAGATTTTGTATCATAAACAGATTTTAGTTCTTGATCATCTGGATGAATTTCTAAATAATGTTTTATATAAGCTGTGATTGCAGTTTCATGTAAACCATTCGCAGTTAAAGTCATTCTTTCATAACTCCCATCATCTTTGATAAAAATGACTTCTGGTGGATTCATAAACATTTGGATTACCATGTCGGGAATCATCGAATACTCTACTTGTTGTCTCATAAAAAAACGTATGAGATCCTCTATTTCTTCATCCATATGATTATAACGTGTTATATTTATCTCTTTTAACTCATCTTCGATCATGTATTTTAATTCAGTTACTAATGTATTAATATTCATAGAATCACCCTAGGTAATACTATATCAAAATATTTTTAAACGTACAACATACGACTTTACTCAGTTGTCTTTATAGTAGAGAAAACACGAGACTAGACAAAACTCAAAAAAAAGTTTATAATGGTATCGTTAAATTTGAAACGTGTGAAAAAAATTTTTTTATTTTATGTGTCGGGAATCTAAGAAAGAAAGGAGATTAGAGTGAAATTTTTAAAAAGTGATATGAAGGGTGAAGATACGAAGATTTTTGCCCTTGGAGGATTAGGTGAAGTCGGTAAAAATATGTATTGTTTTATGCATAAAGATGAGATTATCATTACCGATGCTGGAATTACATTCCCTGGAGGAGAACTTATGGGAATTGACTATGTCATTCCAGACTTTACCTTTTTAAAAAAGAATGAAAAGAAAATTAAAGCTTTATTTATTACGCACGGGCATGAAGATCATATTGGGGGGATCCCATTTTTACTACAAACAGTAAATATTCCTGCAATATATGCACCAAATCAAGCAATTGGTTTAATTAATAAAAAGTTACAAGAAAGAAATATTACCTATAAAACACTTTATACTTATACAGAAGATACAAAAGTAAAATTTAAACACTTTACAGTTGAGTTTTTTAGAACAACTCACTCGATTCCTGATTCACACGGTATTTGTATCACAACGCCAAATGGAACGATTGTTACAACTGGAGACTTTAAATTTGATTTAACACCAATTGGACCAATGGCAAATTTACATAAAATGGCACGAATTGGAGAAAGAGGCGTTACGCTTTTAATGAGTGATTCTACCAATGCTTTAAATGAAGGTATGAGTGCCAGTGAATCTACTGTTGATAATGCATTAAGTGAAATATTTACAAGATATAAACATAAAGGAAGAATTATTATTGCAACTTTTGCAAGTAATATCTACCGTTTAAAACATATTGTCGATACTTGTCAGAGAAATGGTAGAAAGATTGTTACGTTTGGACGTAGTATGGAAACGAATATTGAAATTTCTATTCAAGGTGGATATATTACGAATAAAGATATCTTTATTACTGCTGAAGAGGCAAATCGTATGCCGGATCAAAAAGTATGTTTACTTTGTACTGGATCACAAGGGGAACCACTTGCGGCACTTTCTCGTATTGCCAATGGAACACATCGTCAAATTAAATTAAAGCCAAATGATACGGTTGTGTTTTCCTCTAGTCCAATTCCAGGAAATGCTTTAAGTATTGCTCGTACTATTAATAAACTCTATTTAAAGGGAGTGGAAGTATTTACGAATACTTCTCTTAGTTCTGTACATACTTCAGGTCACGCTAGTCAAGAAGAACAAAAATTAATGCTACGTTTGATTAAACCAAAATATTTTATGCCATTCCATGGTGATTATCGTATGTTAAAACGTCATGCGGATACTGGTGTATTATGTGGAATACCAAGAGAAAATACATTTGTATGTGGAAATGGAGATGTTCTTTCTATGTACAAAGGAAAAATATACCGCTCTGGTACAATTCAAGCTGGAGATGTTTATATTGATGGAAATCGTATTGGAGACGTTGGAAATGCAGTTATTAAAGATCGTAAGATTATGGCCAATGATGGAATTGTCGTAGTCATTGCTAACATCGATTCTAATACAAATCAATTACTTGGTAAAGTAAATATTACGACACGTGGTTTTGTACTTGTCAATGACAATATGGAATTATTGAAAAAGTTAGAAGATATTTCAAAGAGTGCGATTTTAAGTAAATGTAAAAATCACTTAAATTATACAGAAGTAAAAAGTGAAATTACAGCTCGTTTAAGTGAATTTATCTATCAAGAAACAGGTCGTAAACCAATTATTTTACCTGTCATTATGGATATTAAAAGAAATAAAAAAGAACCTATGAAACAATCATAAGGTTCTTTTTATTTAATATATTTTTTTAATACAATTCTTTTTTCTGCATCTAATTCTATCATATTTTCATCATAGTAGTACAATTTTCCGTTTAAAATATCAATCGCAGTTGGAAATGCAGAAATTGGTAAACCACTTTCAAAATCAATAAAAATTTCATGTCCTAATAAAGAATGATAGAAATAATCATCATCTAAAATTAAATATTCAGAAATATTAGGGTGTTGTTTTAAATAGGCATTGATTTCTACTTCTTTATTTTTTCCAATACATGGTAAAAGGTCATATATTTCAATTCCATAACTTTCTAAGGTACGAATATAATCACGATATAGTTCACTTTCTTCGTAAGATATTTTCCCTTCTAAAACTGGATAACGTGTCATAGATGTTACAACAATTTTAGCATCTGTTTCTTCTATCACTGCAGAAAGAATTCCAACACATTCTGGATCTACTAATTCACTTTGGAAAGAATTAATGACTCCATCAAAGTCTAAGAAAATTACTTTCATATAAAATTCCCCCTTTTCAGTTGTTGTATTTTACCACAAATTCAAAAAAAAGCAACTTTTGTTATTAAGTTGCTAAATTGAAAATAATTCCATACTACTTTCACAATCATCAGAAAATAAATTACTCATATCATAGGAAATACGATATTTATAGTGATCTAAATAACAATAAATTGCAATTTGTCTTTTACTATTATAGATAAATGTTGCAGCAGTAATTTGTGGGTATTTTGTATCTAGAATCGAAGTTTTTGCAGTTTTACCACGATACTGTAAAATATTTAAAATATCTTTTTCATCCACTCTACGATAATTTAAAGAATACTTATTTAAAAATTCTAATGATTTCTGTAAACGGAACTTTGAGTTAGATCCTTTTTTAGATAGTGGTAATCCTACCTCTGTTGTAAAGTGATTAGAATGAGCAAATTTATCATTTACTTCAATCACAGAGCGAATATCTAGGCGAAATTCAATGGATATTGCTCTATGAACATTGGTATCTATGACATTAAAATTAAATCCACTGGCTGCATCTTGATTATCAAATAGTGATAATACTTCTTCGATACTTCTTGCATCGACAACTCTTCTTAAAATAAACCAACAAGGAATTCCTATGTGATTCATATGTTTTACATAAATAGAGTTTCCTGTAAAAATCATCCCATGGCTATTCCAACAAAAGTTACCACCAGCAAGTGTTTTGGTTGTAAAAAAATCGCATAAATATCCATAGTCTGTCTGGTATTTTACAAGAGCGGTGTTATCTAGATTGTAATCTCCATCTTCATTGTGACCTCCGACAATTTCATGATTATGATTTTTAACTATAATATCCGTACAAGAATCATGATATGTATAAATTTCAGGACATAAGAATAATAGATAATCATCCCTATCGACACAAGCACCATCTGCTCTTCCATATACTTCTTCTAATAGATCTGCATATTTCTCTTCTAATTTCCTTTTTACAATGAGAAAACGATCACGAATATCTTCTTCTTTCCATAGTTCGTGAATACTTTCCATATCTGCTTGAATCGATGTACGAAAGGCTTTTCCAAGTTGGACTCCTTTTTCATATAAAGTACCAGATACAGCCATAATTTTCAGTCTTTGATTCATAAGTATCACCTATCGTTATTATACATGAATTCAAGTTTTCTGTAAATTTAATTTTCTTCCATTTGACAATTACTCATAGATTGCCAGTAAAGGAAATGTGAGAATTACAGTCGTTCCATTTCCTACTTTCGAATGGTATTTCATAGTTCCATGATGTTTCTTTACAATTTCCATAGATAACCCTACTCCAAGACCTGTCCCATGTTCTTTTGTTGTAAAAAATGGTTCTGCTATTTTATTTAAATGTTCATCAGATATTCCTTCCCCATTATCTTTTACATAAATCATTAATTGATGATGATTCACTTTCGTATAAATTTCTAGCCTTCCATTTTCTTTCATCGCTTCTACAGCATTTTTAAAAATATTGATCAAGACTTGATTAAGTCTATAATAATCACCCATCATATAGTATTCTTCATCTTTTATTTGTGCATCTAACTTTATATGATGTTGTTTTAAAATAGGTTTAAAGTTATGAATGACTTCTTCTAATAATAAATTCATATCCATTTCTTCTGGATTAATTTTGACATGATTTGTCGCTAAAAAGTCTTGTAATAATACAAGCGTTCTTTCTATTTCTTCTTTCATAATAGGAATATATTTTTTACTATGCTCTGGATTATTCGTATCAAACATATCTAAATATCCTTTACAAACCGCAATAGGATTTTTGATTTCATGCGTAATTTTAAAAAGACTATTTTGAAATTGCTTTTGTTTTTCAATTTCTTTTAAAGAGATATGAAAGTTAATGATTTCATTTCCTTTTTCAATAAAACGGAATGAAATATAAGAAATTAGAAAGGTAGCAAGCATTAACAATGGAATTTGAATATCTGTCATACCACTTAATTTTCCTGTATATATCATATAAAATATATTAGAAAGTACATTTAAAATTAGAAAATAAAGCATCATCCTTTTCTCTCTTAATTTTTTATAATAGTAACATTCATATAGTATGAAATAAAGAAAATAAATTCCAATAAAAAGTAAGAAACTTTTTTGATAGTATGTGACTTGAACAGATAATAAAATTGCACTAAAGGCAATTGCACAAATACTATGATGTTTTTGATAAGCTAGAAATAAAGGAATTGTTATAAAAAACATAGTTGGAATTGGAAATAAAGTAATTCCATAACGAATACAAAAATAAAAAGATGTAATAAATGCGAAATCTAAAAATAAATCATTATCTTTCTTTCCGATATTACTTGTTTGAATCAAGTAAAATAAATAAAGTAACATAGGAAATATGATAAAAACAAAATTCAATGCAAATCCTTCAAACAAATTCATATAATTCACCAATCTTTCATAAAAAGCATAACAAGAAGGTTTGTCGAATTTTGTCGAAAAAGCACAAAAAAAGTGATAAATTATCACTTTAAGTCATCAATATATTTCTTAATATGTGTTGTATCTGGGCCTAAAATAATCTTTAATTGATTTTCAATTTCGACAATTCCTTGGGCCCCTAGTTTTTGAATTCCCTCTTTATTTACTTTTTCAACATCTTTGACATTGACAATAAAACGAGATTTATGGAATTCATAATCAATGATATTATCTTTTCCACCAAGATATGATACTAACTTATTGACTTCCATTCTAAAATCTTTTCTTTTAGAACGTGTAATTGCAATTCCAATAATAATTAATATGATTAATATAATTAAATATTGTATCCAATTTTCCATGTTATCACCGCATTCATTATACTACATTTTAAAGTCATATTGCAATGAAATCGCTCTTTTTTTGTCATATTAAAAAACTTTTGTTGTAACAAAAGAAAATTTCGTGTAATATGAAAGAAGGTGATGTTTATGAAGAACATTTCAAAGTATAAAGTAGATAAAGGAATTTTAATTCCAATGATTTTATTTGCAATCATTAGTGTTGTTACCATATATAGTGCCCAGAGTTTACTTGGGGCTGATATGCAGAATCTCGCTTTAAAACAGGTTATATGGTATGTTATTGGATTTTTAATTGCTTACTTTATTATGTTTATTGGAAATGATTTTATATATCGGAATATTTGGATTTTATATGGACTTGGTGTACTATCCTTATTAGGGCTCTTTTTCTTTGGAACATCGATTAATGATGCCAAGTGTTGGTATACCTTACCATGGAATTTAGGAACGATTCAACCAAGTGAATTTATGAAAATTATTTTAATTATGACACTTGGATCGATGATTCAGAAATTCAATGAGAATTTTGATAATCCGAGTGTTATGGAAGAGTTTAAGTTTTTAATTAAAGTGGGTATTGTCGTAGGAATTCCTAGTATTTTAACATTCTTACAACCTGATACAGGAGTTGTCCTAATCTATTTATTAATTACAATTGTTATGTTATTTATCTCAGGAATTCGCTATCGTTGGTTTGCGCTTTTATTTGGAATTTGTGCATTTGTAATAGCAATCATATTAGGAATTTATTTTATTAGTCAAGATTTATTTGTAAAGATTTTTGGTACGAGTTTCTTCTTACGTATTGATCGACTCTTAGATTGGTCAAACGGAAGTGGATATCAATTAGAAAATGGAATTAGTGCGATTGGTAGTGCAGGATTATTTGGGCATGGTTTTAACAATACACCAGTATATTTTCCAGAACCACAAACCGATTTTATCTTTGCCGTATTTGGTAGTAATTTTTGATTTGTCGGTTCTCTTGCTTTAATTTCGTTACTCATTTTCTTTAATGTAAAATTAATTATGATTGCTATTAAAAATAATTCTAATATCAATAAATATGTCATTGGTGGAATTGTAGGAATGTTAATTTATCAACAATTCCAAAACATTGGAATGACGATTGGTCTAATGCCAATTACTGGAATTACCCTACCATTTATTAGTTATGGTGGTTCTAGTCTTCTTAGTTATATGATTATGGTTGGTATTATCTTCAATATTTCAAATGAAACATTACGCTATACCAATTAGTCAATCGTACAAAGGGAGTTATCCCTTTTTTTGTGTCATCAAAATAAAAAGAACTAATCTTGACTTAGTTCTTCTTGATATAAAGATTTATAATATGGATTCATTTTTAACAATTCTTGATGTGTACCATCTCCTACAATCTTTCCTTGATCAATGACAATAATACGATGACATTCTTTAATTGTAGATAAACGATGAGCAATAATTAAGACTGTATATTCTGAACTAAGATTATGAATTGCTTTTGTAATGGATGCCTGCGTTCGATTATCTAAAGCACTTGTTGCCTCGTCAAATAAAATAATTTCGCTTTTCTTTAAGAGTGCTCTAGCAATCGATAAACGCTGTCTTTCTCCTCCGGACAAATTGACACCACCTTCACCAATCATTGTATCATATTGACTTGGAAGTGACTCTATAAACTCATCTAAACATGCAATCTTACATACTTTTTTCATTTCTTCATCCGTTAAATCTTCCTTTACTAACTGTAAGTTTTCGCGAATCGTCATGTGAAAAATATAGGGATTTTGAGGAATCATTGTAATATTATTGTAAAAACTTGTCTCATCAAAATTACGAATATCATCGCCATCAATTTGAATCACTCCTTGATTCACTTGATAATTTCTTGTTAATAATTGAAAAATAGTGCTCTTACCAGCTCCAGTTTTTCCAACAATTGCTACTGTTTCATTTGGGTGAATTGTCATATTATAATCTTTTAGAATATCTCTATCCGTATATCGAAAAGTAACATTTTTAAACTCAATAAAACCATCAAATTTACTTGCTTTTTGGGTGCCAAACTGTTCTCTAGGAAAATTAGTATGATAAATAATTTCGTACATACGTTGTGCCATAATTTTTACTTCCAATAAAATTTCTTTGAGACGAACACAATGAGTAACTAGTTGTCTTGGTCGTGAACGATACATATAAATAACAATAAAATTAGCTAG
>ERZ1643251.3226-NODE-3226-length-15395-cov-4.060561_pt1 | contig 15395 bp, 13 predicted proteins | sample MGYA00579261_ERZ1643251 | MGnify/ENA primary metagenome ERZ1643251 (study PRJEB29033, sample SAMEA4952267) | chicken gut metagenome | biome: Broiler Chicken; feature: Gastrointestinal Tract; material: Caecum | place: Ireland | collected 2018 | study: Broiler...
TATATTCTTCCAGACGTTCTGCTACCCGTTCTTTCTCCTTCTCTACCAGAGAAATGTCTACTTCCAGTTTTTCCATCAGGCTGTCATAGGCCTGCACGGTAGTATCCAGCTGCTCCAGTACCAGTCCGGCCTGAGCTGTCAGTTCCAGCATGGCTTCCAGGGGTTTCCGGTAAAATTCATCCTGAAACTCTTCTTTCCGGACAATCCGGTTCAGAAGACGTGTCAGAACATCCCTGCATTCCTGCCGGCCCTGGAGACTGTGGTTATAATCGCGTACCAGTATCCCTTTTCTTTTCCGAAGTTCTGCCGGAGCCAGTTCTCCGATGTTTTCTTCCCAGACGATTTCCGTACGGACAGGGAATTCACTGTACTCGGAAAGGGCAGTCAGATTTTCTTCGTAGCCCCGGATAAATTCCCGCAGTCTGGCGCCTTCTTTTTGTTCGGTCTGTTCTTCGTAGCGGAGCTGGTTTTTCCGGGCCTCAAAATCCTGGTTCTGAATTTCTTCTTTGGGAAGCGCTGTTTCTTTTCCGCACTCCTGCCTCATCCGTTCTTCCTGGTCTTTGATACGTCCGGCAATGACCGTCGCCTCTGTGTTTTCTTCATTCCACTGGGCGCGTTTCTTCTCAATCTGCCGTTCGGTTTCTTCCAGAAGAATTTCCTGGTGGGTTTCTTCTTTTCTGTTGTAGGAAATCTGCTCCCATGCGTTTTCTTCCAGATGGTATTTCCGGCGCATACGGTCCAGGTCATCCCTGACTTTTGCCACACGCTCTACCGCCCGTTTTTCCTGATATTCCAGTTCCTGAAGCTCCTGGGAGACGCCTGCCGTAATAGCATCGTACCGTGCTTCCAGCTGGTCGGCTGTTTCTTCCAGGAAAGCCGGGGAGGCTTCATACATCTCAAATTTCAGCAGGGCAGAGGTCAGAAGGAGCTTCTGCTGTTCCAGCTTTTCCTGCTCTGCTTCCAGGGTCCGGCTGGCTTCCTTGTGCCGTTTTCTGTCTTCCCGGACAAGTTTCTGCCTCTCTTTCAGCCGGGTTTCTGTTCTGCGGCATTCCTCCAGCTTTTTTCTGCACTGCATGCAGGCTTCATATTCCCGACACAGATTTTCAAAATCTTCCAGCCGCTGTCTCTGTCTGGCTGCCTCCCGCTCTTTCTCCGCTATAGTCTTTTCTGCGGTTTCCATATCCCGCACCAGATTCGCCAGATTTTCTTCTTCCTGGCGGAGCGTTTCTCTGGCAGAGAGGAGTTCCTTTTCTGTTTCGTCTATCTGTCTTAAAGTTTCCTGCCAGGCGTCTCTGGATACTTTCTGATTTTTGATTTTCTCCTGACGGGCAAAATATTCCTGATATTCTCTGTCCCGTATCGAAGCGGCCTCTTTTATTTTTCGAATCTGTTCTTCTTTTTCTCTTACCAGAAGTGCCAGTTTCTCCTCATCCAGCAGTTTTTCATTAAAAAGGATATAGAAGCTGACATCCGGATAGGACAGGACGGCTCCCTTCCGGGGCGTCCGTTCCTGCTCCAGTTTTTCTCTTTCTATCAGCGGTACCGGTGCAGAAGTATAGACTTCCCCGCCTTTTTCTTTCAGGATTTCCAGTTCCCTGCCGGGCAGAATCAGGGCGTAGGGGAGAAATGGATGATTCCGCACCAGTGCGGTATTTTCTTTCTCCGTGCAGCCGTTCTTTTTCAGCCACTCCATTCCATATACCGGGTGAAGTCCCAGAAGAGAAAATTCCTGCTCCAGTTCCTCAGACAGTTCCAGGATTTTCCCCTGGGTCAGCTGAATATACTCTTTCTGCAGTGCATCTTCTTCTTTTTCCAGACTCCGTTTCCGCTCCGCTGTCTCACGCAGCTTTCTTCCCAGCATTTCCAGGATTCCGGCCGTGTCAAAAAGCCGGCTTTCTTCCATATCCAGATACCGGAGAATGGTGCGGCGCTCCTCCAGTTCTTCTTCAAACTGTGTTTTCCGGGCGTTCTCCTTCTCCAGCGCTGTCTCTGTCCGGATAATTCCGGTCCGCAAATCTTCCAGATTCCGTTCTTCCCGCCGTTTTTCTCCCTTCATCTGCTCCAGATTTTTCTTCCAGCTTTTCCGGCTCTTCTCTGTCTCTTCCAGGTCTTTTCCGTAGGTCTGTCTTTGGATTTCCAGAAATCCCGGTTCATAAAGGCCCAGAATGTTCCGTGCGAAGCTCTCCTGATAACGGCGGTTATAGCCATCTTCTCTGTCATCATAGGACTCTGCCCCGGCCTTGAGTCTTCCCGTCTCCGCAGCCAGTTCCAGAAGGCTTTTTTCCGTCTCTTCCAGAGCTTCCCCGGCTTTTTTTACGGCTTCTTCTTCCTCTTCCAGCTCCCGGGCCTTTTGCGCTCTCTGTCTCTCGTTTTCTTCCGTTAAGGCAAGGTAATGCCCCCGGAGCTTTTCACCCAGGCTCTTCCGCTCCGGTTCCAGGTCTTTCTGTTCCTGCCTGGCCAGTTCCAGTTTTTCCTGAATCCGGCTACGCTCCCGCTCTTCCTCATCCAGTTCTTCCTGCCTGCCGGCGCAGGCATAAAGATGAAGTTTTTCCAGTATTTTTTCCCTGCTCTGTTCCAGAGAATCCTGCTCCATTCCGATGATATCCCGGTTGCTGATGTGGTATTTCCCTTTTTCTTCCAGTTCATGAATCCGGGCCGAAATCTGTTCGTACTCTGTCCAGAGAATCGCCTGATGAATTTCTTCCACTCTTGCCTCGCTCCGGGCATATTCGTCTTTTCTCTCCCGGGAAAGCCCTTCCAGAGTCTGGATAAAACAGGCTATCTGATTTTCACATTCTTCCGTCTGCCGTTCTTTTTCCAGGCACTGCTCCGCTTTGCTGCGGATTTCTCCGGCCTCTTCTTTAAATTTACGGATGACGTCTCTTCTTTGTATCTTGGAACGGTTATCTTTGTACTGGCCGGCATATTTTTCTATAATAGACTGAAATTCCTGAATCCGGTTGTGCTCTTTATTGAGCTTTCCTTCCACCGCCTCCAGAAACCATTTTTCAGTCAGTCCCTTTTCATCCCGGCAATCTGCAAACAGGTCGGAAAGGCCGGCCTCCTTCAGATTTACTTTTTTAATAATCGTCTCCCATTCCCGGCAGTCAATTTGGTATTCCTTCAGCCGGCTGAAATACTGCCTGGACTGGGCAGTATTTCCCATGTCATAATGAGAAAACTTCAGGTTTCTGTCTTTTTTCCAGGACTCAAACATCTGACGGCAGGAGGCAAAGCTTTTCAGGATCATCTCTTTTTTCCCTTTTTCCACTACCGGAAGATGGGAGATATCCTGCAGGCAGGGCTCCCGGTATTCGCTGATAAAATTTATCATGTCCAGCTCTTCGCTGCTGTTTTCGCTGATTTCCTGATTCCTCCGGACCATCATCCCGGTAAGCACGAAACCGGCTCCCTGGTCCAGCGCCCATTCCACCAGGATGAAGGAGGGTCTTGCCGTCGTGAAGTACCCCGCAAAAGGGCGGTCCTTGGCGTCCCGGTAGCGCTTATGTACGAAAGGCGCTGTCATCATCTGCACCAGTACGGATTTGCCGCCTCCGTTTCGAAGAGATATCAGTGTGCTCTCTCCGTTGAAATGGAAGGTCTCGTCACTGATTCGTATGGCGTTGTGATTATAATTGACATTTATCAGACGGACTGCATTGATTTTACTCATTTTCTTTCACCCCCAGCACCTTCAGTACCCGGCTGTAATTGTTCTGGTTCAGCAGGTTCCAGTCCATAAAGCTGTCCAGCTTTCTGGTTGTTTTAATCATCTCATCCTGCTCTATGTATTCTATCAGCCCCTGCTTCTGAAGAAAGACGAGAATATTATGCAGAAAGCCTTCCTTTGTGGTTCTGGTCCGGGAGCCTCTTTCATCAGATTTCAGGGCTTCATAGGCCTCCAGCATACTGGAAAACGCGATTCCGCTTCTCTCTTCTTCTTCCTCTCCCATGTTTTCGACACCTTCCTTCAGTCTCTCGGATATCCGGTTCTGCAGTTCTCCCACACGAATGTATTCTCTTGTCTTACTGCTGCTTCCCTGGCCATCGTAAAACTCGGTCAAAAGTGTCAGAATGACAAACTGGGACAGATAATAATCCCGGTCCGTTCCATTGGAGCGGCACAGTACGGCTTTCAGCTGTGCTTTGGAAAAGCCCAGGTAATGATTTTCTTCCCCGGGAATCAGATAAATGACGTTTCCATATCTCTCAATACTGCTCAAAGCCGCTTCTCCCTGGGATTTTACCAGGTTCTGTATCTGTTCGTCCTCTGTGTAGGCCCGGTACAAAGTCTGTTCGTCCTCCTCCCGGAGTTCATGATGCTCCAGAAGATAGTAGAAAATCTCCTGGCTTGTCCGGATTTCCTCCCATTCGTATGCCATGACTTAATCCTCCCGTATTACCCGTATCAGTACATTCGAGCAGCGGATATTCTTTTTCCTGCCCTGCCCGTTTTCTATACCGTCAAAAATGACTGTCGTTCCGTCCTCAATCCGGTAAGTTTCTATCCTTTGTATTTTTTTCTCGCCCTCATCTTCTCCTGCCAGCTCCAGAAGCATTTCATTGAGCTGAAATTCCGCTGAGCCATCCTGGATAAATTCGCTCTGCTCTTTCCTCAGTGCCCGAATATCCACTTCTTTGTTTTTTATCAGCTCCACCATAATCTCTTTAAAAATATCCACATCCGGAATCAGAATATTCTGTTCTTCCTCCGTCAGTTTCTCCTTCAGTCCCTTTAAAGATATTTCTCCTTCTTCCGATGCTTTTTCCAGAAGAATTTCCAGACTGCCCCGGTACTTTTTCAGCTTTTCCCTGCGGAGTTCTTCCTGCTCCGCCTGCCAGGCTTCCTCATCAAAGTCCAGCTCTTCTTCTACGTCCGCCTCATCACTTTTCCGGGCGGGCCGCTGGTACTGAAACGCTTTGTTCAGATTATAGATTTTTTCCGTATCCCGGTTAAAAAGCGGGCCCAGAAAATATTCCAGTCTTTCCAGTGCCCCGGCATTTTCCAGTATCCGGTCATACAGAGCTGTTCTCAGGGGAAAACGCCGAATTAAAGACATCTGGGAAAGCTGTTCCAGTTCTTTTGTATACAGTGTTTTTAAATCAAAATGGCTGCCCAGAATTTTCTGGTGCTCGTCAATCGTGCGGTTCAGATATGTCTCAATCACCCGCAGGTGTCCCAGTTTCTCTTCTTCCTTCGGATTCAGTTTCCGCACATTGATATTTTCCTCTTCCAGTTCTTTCACCCGGCTTCTGACCAGTTCCCGGTAATGCTGAAATTTCTCCTTCGTATCTTCCAGGGTATCCAGGTCTTCGTGCAGAAGCGCTTCATAATCCTGAACCGAATAGCTCAGGGCATTGCGCCGGATTTTCCCCATGGCTTCCTGGATTTTCTGAAGCTGAATCCGCATCAGGTTAAAGACATTTTTAATCTCATCCACGGCCTTATCATAGCTCTGCTTTTCCAGATGCATTTGAAAAATCATTTCATGGATAGACAGTTTCATATTGTTTTCAATTTCCAGCGTCGAAAGAAGCAGGCTGTACCCGTCGTCTGTCAGATAGTACGATGTTCGCCGGATCTCCTGGTCAATATAGACAATCCGGTTTGCCACATAATTCATATTCATAATATACCAGGCATCCTGCTCAAAATCATAGCCGTCAAAATACATGGCTTTGCCCTCATTGGACAAAATGACATTGACAATAAAATCCGCCAGCTTCCGGCAGTCTTCATAAGAAAGATTTTTCTTAAAGTAACGGGTATTCACCGTATCCAGATAGGCGCCGATATCGTCCATCGTACAGTTTTCCTCCCGCAGGGACTGCTCCATAATAAAAAGAAGAAGCACAAAAATCATGTTAATCTGTTCATCATATTTCACAAAACCGTACTGTTTCCAGGTGGTTTTCTGGATACTGTTCTGTATCAGAACGGCATAAAGCCCGGCATTTTTCATCCGCCGCGGAAAATTTTTTAAAAAATCATACTGCATCTTCTGCTTCCTCTTTCTCAAAATCCTGTATATTCAGAATCTCCTGGGGAATATATCTTTGCGCCTCCAGAATTTTTGTCATCCGCTCCGCCGCATCTTTTTCAAAATGAGAAAAAAAGCTCTGCCGGATATTCCGGTTCTGCTGCTCCTTCGTCACCGGAAGATTCTCTGTCTTCCCTGCTTTATTCAGCATAGCCTGATAGGCCGGTACAAACGGAAGGATTTCCATTTCCGGCGAAACCAGTTCGGCCAGATTTTCATAAATTCCGATTCCTTCGTAATCCATATCGCCAAAATACCAAAACCGGTTCCGTTTCTCTTTCATATATGGCTCCGCGCACAGCGTAAAATCCTGAAAAGAGCGGAGCACCCGTTTCCCCGCTCCGTAAATGAGCGTTCCTGTTTTCATCCCCAGTATCCGTTCCCGTCCTTCCAGCAGAAATCTCCGCATACTGTAAAAAGTATCCTTATTTTCTAGAATCAGAATATTCTGCGGCGTATCTGAACTTCGGGTAAAATAGGAAAAAGGCTCGGAAGTCGCATACATATTCAGCAGTTCCTCCGGAATATGGCACCGTTTTAAAATTTTCCTCCCGGCTCCCCTGGAAAGAAACTTCTCCTGCCCCCAGATTTCAAAGCTTCTTTCATTCACCGATTCACTGACCTTCAGCAGATTCTTCTTTTTCAGCAGATATTCATTAAGCCGAAGCACTGCCTCCCGGTCTTCTTCGTACACATCCGGATGTTTCAGATAATAATCAACAGATATGGCCGGAGACATCTTAAATTTCAGTTCCTCTTCCAGCAGATGATAATCTTTTTCCTCCCTCTCTACCCAGTACTCCCGGTAAAGAGCCGGTTTTTTCCCATTCGTTCCGGATGCCCTGACCGGACGTATTTTTTCCCTGTCCAGCATGTCCCGTATTTTTCTGTACTGTTCCGGATAGGACATCCCGCTCATGGAGCGCAAAAGTTCTTCCAGCGAAATACGTTTCATCTCTGTATCTTTCCCCTTTCACATTGCAGCTTAAGAGAATTCCGCCAGCTTTTCCGGCAGGGTTTCTTCCTCTCTGTGGTTAATCCATTCAATGACACCGCAGGAAACCGATATAATCAAAATTATCAGCAGACTGGTCACGATACTTGGCCTGCCCGGTGAATCTCATTTGTTTTTTTCATTACCTTCATTCCCTTTCAGGCGAAAAACTTAGTTTAATTTTAATACATTTCTTATCACCGACAACTGAAAATAAGGCGCATTACTCCTACCATTTTGGTAATACGCCTTCTGACACTTCAATCCTCACCGGGTATCAAATATCTACTTTATATGCTTTTAAATTTACGCCGTTTGAAATCATGCACTAAGCCGCACCCCTTCCTCTCTATTATAACTTATACTGTAAAATTTGTATATCAAATCATAATTCCCCCTATTTTAGATTTCCCTCAAAAAGCAGAAGCAGCTGCACATCCTCTGTACAGTCTGCTTCCACTTCACATTTTCCTATTTTATCCATGCTGATGCAGATACTTTTCTCTTGTAGCCATTCCGCCCCGTATATGGCGCTCCGACTTATTTGTATCCAGTACTTTTCTGGCTTCGCCGGCCAGAGACGGATTTATCAGGAGGAGGCGTTCAGCTACGTCTTTGTGTATGGTACTCTTACTAACCCCAAACTGTTTCGCTGCTTGTCTCACCGTAGCTTTTTGTTCGATGATATAATACGCAATCTCCACAGCTCTCTCCTCAATATAATCTTTCAAAAAATGCCCCCTGCAAACATCATTTTTACAATGTATGCAAAAGGGCAAGAAGTCATACCCATTTGGCAGAACTCATTTATTCCTTACACGTTCCTGAAATATTCATGAACATTGAATCACTTTATTTTATTCACAACAAACTGATGAAATATTTTCAGAACACATATTCCGCATTATTTATTTGTTCCTCCGTGTCACTTTTGCTTGCGATAAACATATCGCTATAATCCGGCTCATTATGTGAAAGATAGCCTAATATGCACAATTGCTGTCTATTCTATAACGCGCATATTCTTTTTGTAATAAATCAGATTCAGGCAATCTTTACACCCTCCTTTTCTACATTCTGGCAGAAAGAAGATACTGGAATATACTTCTGATACAAAGCATAATTCTGAAATACAGGTGCCAGCACAACATCGTAATCCAAACTGAGAAACATCCAAAAGCACCAGAATATCAATATCACTGTCCTTTTCAAAATCTCCACATGCACATGAGCCATAAAGAATAATACTTTGCAGTCGAACGCCATATATTTTCTTTGCTTCTTCTGCAAATCTTTCAACAACTTCTCTGATTTTTTCTTCTGTCATGCAATCACCTTCTTTCCTGCCACAGATAAACGATTCCCCCACATATTGCAATTCTCCCCCTCTTCTGATACGATAGAAACCATAGAAAACTCGACAGCGGCTTCATGGCTGCTCTGTCAGAACAAGGAGGAAACTGCCTGTGAAATTTACATTCGCACACAACAATCTGAATGTTTACAATCTGGAAAAATCACTGGAATTCTACAAAGAGGCTCTGGGGCTTACCGTAACCCGCACAAAAGACGCTGAAGACGGAAGTTTCAAACTGGTTTATCTGGGAGACGGCACCACACCGCATCTTCTGGAACTCACCTGGCTTCGGGATATGAACCGGCCCTACGACCTGGGTGATAACGAGATTCATCTTGCATTCGAAGTGGATGATTTTGACGCGGCCTTTGCAAAGCACAAAGAAATGGACTGTGTCTGTTTCGAAAATCCCAAAATGGGTATCTACTTCATTTCAGACCCCGATGGCTACTGGCTGGAGATTGTACCGGCAAAAAAATAATTTTTCATAGGTTTAGGCAGAAGGAGGACTTGCTGTATATTTCAGCATGTCCTCCTTCTGTCCCCCCTTATCTCTTCCTCTTCACCGCCAGCCACAGAGTCCCGCCCCACACACCGGCCACAAAAATTCCAAACAGCTTAAGCCCCGTCTGGTACAGATGTTCCAGTTCCCGGTACTGGGGCACGACTTCTCCCAGGCTCTGCACCTGCCCCAGGAATTCCCGAACAGAGCCGGCATAAAAGTCCATGTCAAATACGTTCTCCATGGGCAGAAATTCCCGGGGGATATGAATCGCCCCCAGAACCAGCACCAGCGCCGTACAGAACAGAAACACAGCCAGAGCACTTTCCGGCAGATAGCGCACCGGGCGCAGGCGAATCCGGCAGAGAAGCTTCCAGACCTCCACCAGGATCCAGCAGAACACCGGCAGAAGTGCCAGGGCCAGCGCCAGAAGGCTGAACTCTTCCAGAAAATACTTGTGCAGGCTCAGGTTCAGGCAGTCCCCTTCCAGCTCCTGCCCAAAGGCCAGAAGCGTAACCTTCTCCGTCTCCCGGAACCGGATTTTTCCTGTGCTTTTTGTATCCAGCAGAACCTGAAAATTGCCCTCCTCTTCTTCCAGAATCCTGGTCTGCCAGCCTCCTTCCTCTGCATAGGCCAGCATTTCTTCCGGCACCTCTCCGGGAAGGCAAAGCAGTATTCCCTCCTCCATCCGGCTGGTGAGACCGCTCCAGAAGTTTCCGGCGGCCAGCCACAGCAGGGCGGATATTACCGTAAGGCAGATAGCGGCAATCAGCCATCCTGTTCTTTCTTTTTTCATCCCACTCACTCTCCCCGCACAACCGTCTCGCCTGGCTCAGGAGGCCAGGATGCGTAGTATACAATGTCTTTCTCCTGAAGAAGGTCGCCCAGCACGGTCACTGTCCCGCCGTTTTCTTCCAGTATGACCACCGGTTCCTCTGCGATTCTCCATTCTGTCCCGAAGATACCTTCCGTCTCTTCCAGCCAGAACACTACGGGCCCCATGTCTGAATCCTGAATACAGACAACGGGAAGAACCAGGCCCTTCACTCCGTCCATGTCCTGGTTTTCGCCCCGTGTCGTCCACACGGAGATACTCATGGTTCTCTGAATCACGGTGGAAAGGGCCGTACATATTGCCAGCAGCAGGAATACCGAGCTTCCTGCTCTCCATACATTCCTTTTTTTCATCGCACTCAACTCCATATTGAATCTCCGATTCCTTCCGCCATCTCGTCCCTATAGTAAAGGAACAGAAAGGTTACCGGTATCAGGCAGAGAATCCCGCACACCGCCTGCACCGGAATGCTGTTCTCTGTAATCCCCGCCAGGAATACGGACAAAGGATACTGGCCCGGATTTTCCAGGAAGGTAATGGGCTGCTCTACCATGTTCCAGCCGTCCACAAAGCTTAAAATAAACAGGGTAATCACGGCCGGTCTTGCGGCGGGAACCAGTATCCGGAATACACAGCCGAACAGTCCCGCCCCGTCCAGCTTTGCCGCGTCTGTCCACTCTGAGGGAAGTCCCCGGAAAATCACTGCCAGCCAGACGGTTCCAAATGGGGAAAAGACTGCCGGCAGAATCAGGGCCCACCAGGTATTCAGCAGGTTCATTTTTTCCAGCAGAATATAATTGGGCAGAAGGGTTACCTGTATGGGCAGTATCATAAAAAGAGCCATAATCAAAAAGCAGGGCTTCCACCCGGGAAAGGGCATTTTGGAAAAGGCCATACCGCCCAGACAGCTCACCAGGGTCTGTCCCAGCGCAATCACCAGGCAGAGTCCCAGGCTCCGCCAGAATTTGACCAGATAGCCCGGTTCCGCCAGAAACACATCATAGTAAGCCAGGACGGATATTCCCGTCTCCCCCCGGAAGGAGGCCAGTATCATGTAGACCACGGGGAACAGCACCAGCGCGGCCAGAACTGCCATGACCGCAAAGATTTTACGCTTTCCTCTGTTTTGTCCTGCCATGTTTCCCCCTCCTTGTCAGTGTATACAGAAGACCTCCCGCCAGCACCAGCAGGAGAATTCCTGCCATCAGTGTTACCGAGGCAGCGGAAATCTTCTGGTAATTCAGACTTTCAAAGCTGTTGTTCATAAAATGCTGCAGCAGGTAAATGCTGTCGTGGGGATAGTTTCCTCCCAGAAGGAAGGCTTCCCGGTAACATTTGAATGCGTTCATCACTGCCAGCAGCAGGTTAAACAGAAACACCGGCGCCATCAGCGGGAGGGTCACGTACCGGAGAATTTTTCCTGTTCCCGCCCCGTCCAGCCGGGCGCTTTCAAAGTATTCCTTAGGCAGCATCTGCAGTCTGGCGAAAAATATCAGGACATGGTATCCGGTAAATTTCCACCAGTACAGTATGCAGAGCACCCAGAAGGTCCGGGAGGAATGGAGCCAGTCTGCGCTTTCTTTTCCCATCAGCTCCAGCACCCGGTTTGCGATTCCCGTATCCCCCCAGAGGAACTGGACTATCAGCACCACCGACGCGATGGGCACTACCATGGGATAGAGATAAATCATTTTAAAAGTATGCTCCCCCCTGACCAGCCTGGACAAAAGCCAGGCCAGCAGGAAGGAGAGGACCAGTATCACGGACACGCCGACCGCCAGGAAACGGCATGTGTTTCTGACGGCCAATAGGAACATTTCGTTCTCAAAAAGCTCCCGGAAATTTGCAAGCCCTACAAAGGTCCGTTTTCCCATTCCAAAAGACAGAGAGTACCATACCATAATCAGGAAGGGCACAAAGTAAAAGACTGCGAATCCTGCCAGTGCCGGGGCTGCCGGAAGAAGTCCCGCATACCGTTTTTTCCATGTTTTTCTCTTCATTGGCCTTACTCCTTTGCCAGGATTTCACAGGTCCGGGCATACTGTTCTGCCAGGTCTTCTACCTGCCGTATCCTCTCGTCCTCCGGTGTTGTATCGGAATAATTGATGATATGAAAGAAGTTTTCCTCCAGCTCCCGCTCCGGTTCTCCGGGAAAATACGCACTGTCCAGCTCCCGGAAGCTTTCCAGGAAGGGTTCCGTCAAATCTTCCCGCCCGGTCTGCTTCAGAAGTTCCTTCCAGGCCCACTCCTGCACCGGGAATTCGCCGCTCACGTATCCGTCTGAAGTATCGGTCTGGGCGTTTCCCCTTCTTTCATCCAGAAAAAGCATCAGGTAATCATAGGCTTCCTCCGGGATGTCCGAGCTCTGTCCCACGGCGCCGTACACCGTAATGGCCGCCGTGCGGCGCCCCAGCATGTCCGGAACCGCCTGAAAAGCGACATCTGACGGAAGGTTTACGAAATCTCCAGCCCAGTTCAGCATCCCGTAAGGAGCCCCTTCCTCTCTTTCTTCAAACCTGGTCGCCAGATAATCCGGGAACCAGGCGTTTACTGTATCCGCCCAGAGTTCTGCGTCAAACAGACTCTTCTGATTCTCATAATCCACAGCCGGCTGAATCAGACTGCTGCGCATAAACTGGAACATGGCGTCCTGCACGGCGCGCCTGGCCGGTTCCCTTTCGGAACTGGCAGCCTGAGCCATCCATTCTTCCAGTGTTTTCCCATTCATGGCCCCTTCTCCTTCCGGATGATAGTAAAAGCAGTACCGGCACCCCAGAGGAAGGACATACTGTTTTCCTCCCAGCTGCCCGGCTTTCAGAATCTCCGGATGGCAGGGTGCGGATTTCCAGTACACGTCCTTTTCCATATAATCGTCCAGCACTGCAAACACGCCGCTTTCCATGGTATTGGGCACGCTGGAAAATACGGGTTCTTCGTACTCATCCTCAACGGCATCCGCATGGGCCGTGCCCAGAATATAGACGTCCGGCCCTTCTCCTGCCATGGCCTCTGTTTTCATTTTCTGTACCGCGGCATCCCGCTCCTGCTGTTCCCTGGGCAGGACCTGAACCGTTACCTGCCAGCCGGCGTTCTCTCTTTCAAAGAAATCCCCCGCCCATTCTACTTCCTGCTTGTACCAGGAATCCGTCACAACCTCCAGAACCTGGTTTCCCTCTTCCGCCGGCTCTGCCTGGCACCCACTTCCTGCCGTCAGAAGCAGGGCCAGAGCCAGTACCGTCGCACCGTATCTTTTCTTCATCGTTTTCCCCTCCTTTCTGCTCCCGCCGGTGCGGGAGACACATTCCCGTCTGCCGTTCTTCTGATTTTACTATAGACCTTTCCTGCCCCGGGGACAAGAAAAGAGCCGCAAGCGGTAGCTGCTGCGGCTCAAATGGTTTTTACTGAAAGAAGGACAGCGCTGCGCGAAACCGTTCTTCGCTGTATGTAAACTGCAAATCCCCCTGGTGACGGCGGACAATCCGACTGACACTGCGAAGGCCCAGGCCGTGTCCGTCTCCTTTGTCGCTGAGGAACCTGCCGTTTTTCTCCTTCGGCTTTCCGGCCGTACTGTTTTCGATAACGGTAAAGGACATTTCCCCCTGCCGGTGCAGTTCTACCCGGATTCTGCGCTTTTCGGGCGCCACCTTCTGGCAGGCCTCCCCGGCATTGTCCAGCAGGTTGCAGTAGACCGTACAGATTTCCCGGTCGGTCAGTGGCACCTGGAAATCCCGGTCCGCCTGGATTTCCAGTTCTGTCTCCTGCCGTTTCAGTTCTTCTTTTTTCTGGTTTAAAATGGTATTCAGCATGCGGGAACCGGTCCAGGCCAGCCGGTCTGACTGAAATATGGTCTCTCCCATTTCCTTCAGATAATTCTGAAGTTCCGCTCCGCCCTCTTCCCTGGCCAGCTCGCCCAGGACGGTGAGATGATGTTTCATGTCATGCACCTGCTCCCGGTTTTCTTCCATGATTCCGGCCAGCCTCTGGTAGTTTTCCTCCAGGGCCTTTTCCCGGACTGCGGCGAACTCCAGCTCTCCGGCGGTCTGCAGATTCTGCCGGAATAAAAGAAAGGCAAATACCAGCACTGCTGCCATAATTCCCAGCACGATGGCCGCCCCGGCCAGTTCCCGGCCCGGCAGGCTGTGCCGTTCCCCAAACATGACCTGATAAATGCCGAATACCACAAGCCCCTGAAAAAAAGCCAGCGCCAGGGCGCTCCGGTTTTCCTCCAGCACGTCCCGGAACTCTTCTTCTACATGTTTCATCTGGTTTTCCAGCCAGAATACAGCCACATCCAGGCAGAACAGAATTTCCACCGTGTTTCCCTCTCTCCCGGCGCACACCGACAGAAAGGAAAACAGGCAGGCCGCCAGGGCGGTTCCCGTAAAGTAAAGGGCCGCCAGAAGCATGTCCGTCCAGGCCTCTCTTCCTTTTTCCAATGCCAGAATCAGGCACACCAGTCCTGTCTCCATCAGCAGTATCCGTCCGGAAAAGGGCGTTTCCTGCCTCCAAAGCGCCGCCAGGCTTCCGGCCAGAATGACGGCGGCAGTGTACCCTGCTTTTTCCAGGATTCCCGGACGCCCCTCCCGCCCCAGGAAAAGGAGACGGAAGCAGAGGGCTGTCTCACCCAGGCTGAGAATCCACACCAGTATGTCTTTTATGATTTCTCCTGTCATAATCCGCTCCTTTTGCGGGTAATCTCCTGTTTGACCCGTGGAAGCAGCCGCCGGCTTACCGGCACGGCATCCCCGTTACCCAGATACACGGTATCCTCCGTAATTTTCACGATAAAGCGGGCGTTCACCACAAAGCCCCGCTCGGTTTTCACAAACGGGTAGCCCCCCGTTTCTTCCAGCACGGTCTCCAGACTGGCCCGTTCCCGTACTGTCTCTTTTTTCAGCGTATATTTTACATATTTCCCCTCTTTGGAAAAATAAAGCACCTCATCCATGCAGAGACGTTTCAGCTCCCCGTTCTCCTGGATAAGCCGGAAGTTTTTCCTTTCCCTGCATATCTCCCGCCCGGCTGCATTCAGCACCTCCGGAAGGCGTCTGTGCATCTCGCTTTTCAAAATATACTGGCGGGCATTCATCTGATAACTCTCCAGGGCAAATCCGTCGTGGGCCGTGAGAAAAATCACCGTCATGTCCCCGTTTTTTTCCCGGAGGGACTGGCCCATGCGGATGCCGTTCATCCCGGGAAGTTCAATATCTGCAATCAGAATGTCAAAACCTGCCCCGTTTTTTACGTCCTCCAGAAAATGTTCTGCCCGGTCAAACATCTGAATATCCAGGTCTTCTTCCAGTTCCCATACCTGGCGGATATAGTCTTTTTCCAGCTTTGCCAGTCTGCTGTCATCCTCCACCAAAGCAAGCCGTATCATGATTTCCCCTCTTCCTTTTTTCCTGCTCCTTTCATTCTACCCGGTTTCCCCTGTAAAGGCAAGCGCTCTCCAGGTTCTCTTCGGGAAGACGGACTTCCCGGATCCGGCTGTCCCAGTAAGTCTTATAGTAATACGCCCCCGCCCCGAAACAGCAGGCATACCGGGTCATGTCCGGTCTTCCTTCCGGGGTCAGGACGGTTCCCCGGACCATGGCCACGCTGTCCAGGATGTGAAAAAACTGCTGCACGCCCTCCGCCCTGTTCTTCCCCGGCAGTGCGTTCCATCT
>ERZ1643251.3227-NODE-3227-length-15390-cov-13.959700_pt1 | contig 15390 bp, 13 predicted proteins | sample MGYA00579261_ERZ1643251 | MGnify/ENA primary metagenome ERZ1643251 (study PRJEB29033, sample SAMEA4952267) | chicken gut metagenome | biome: Broiler Chicken; feature: Gastrointestinal Tract; material: Caecum | place: Ireland | collected 2018 | study: Broiler...
CAAGAAGGAAATATGGGATTAATTAAAGCAGTTGAAAAATTTGATTATACAAAAGGATTTAAATTTAGTACGTATGCAACATGGTGGATTAGACAAGCAATAACAAGAGCTATTGCAGATCAAGCTAGAACAATTAGAATTCCAGTTCACATGGTAGAAACGATTAATAAATTGATTAGAACATCTAGACATCTATTACAACAATTGGGAAGAGAACCAACCCCTGAAGAAATTGCAACTGAAATGGAAATTCCAGTTGAGAAAGTAATCGAAATACAAAAAATTGCACAAGATCCAGTATCTTTGGAGACACCTATAGGAGAAGAAGATGATAGCCATTTGGGAGATTTTATACAAGATGATGATTCTCCAGCGCCACAAGATTCAGCAGCATATACAATGCTTAGAGAACAGTTAGAAGAGGTTATGAATACCTTAACGCCAAGAGAAGCAAAAGTCTTAAAATTAAGATTTGGTTTAGAAGATGGAAAATCAAGAACGCTAGAAGAGGTAGGAAGAGAATTTCAAGTAACCAGAGAGAGAATTAGACAAATAGAAGCAAAAGCATTAAGAAAATTAAGACATCCAAGTAGGAGTAAGAAGCTTAGAGATTACATGGGATAGATTGAAAAATAATGAATTTTAATATTGGGGGAAAGTATGGAACAATTAATTGGATTTTGGGAAAGATTGACATCTATACAAATTGTGGATATTATAATAGCTATTGGAATTATTATCGTATTTAGAGTATTGAGTGGTACATTTTCATATATGATTATTAGACTATTTAAAATAAAAAGTAAAAAAGCAAGAGACATAAAGGAAAGTGCTTTTTTCAAACCGCTAAAGATATTTTTTATCATTTTAGGTATTTATTTAGCAATTGTATTTTTGAAAGAGCCGTTACAAATTCATGATTATGTAATGGATATTGTCACAAAAGCTTTTAAAATAATCAGTGTATTAGAAATTGCATATGGACTAGCCAATAGTTTTACATCAAAGACAGTTGTCGGAAAAAAATTGAAAAAAAGTTTAAGCCAAAAAATGGATGATACTGTATTTGAATTTATGCTAAAAGTGATAAGAGTCCTTATATATATTGTTGCTATATTTTTTGTGTTAAATATATTAGAAATTAACCTAACAGGATTAATTGCAGGTTTAGGATTAGGTGGTGTCATCGTAACACTTGCTGCGCAAGATACTGCTAAAAATTTATTTGGAGGACTTGTGATATTTCTTGATAAACCATTTGCTGTTGGCGATTGGATTGAAATGGATAATTATGAAGGGACAATTGAAGACATTACATTTAGAACAACTAGAATAAGAACTTTTGAAAATGCCTTAGTTAATGTTCCAAATGCAAAGATAGCAGATGCATCTGTGACTAACTGGAGCAAAATGGAAAAAAGAAGATATAAAACTAATTTGTGTGTAGAATTGGATACACCATTAGAAAAACTAGAATTATTGAAAACAAGTATTGAAAAAATGTTACAAGAAAGAGAAAGTGTTTATGATGATTCCATTATTGTAAGATTTGATCAAATAACAGATAATGGAATCAATGTATTAATATATACATATACAAATTCAGTAAGTTATGCAAGCTATTTAAAAGAAGTAGAAGATATCAATATGAAAATAATGAAAATATTAAAAGAAGAAAACATTGAATTGGCATATGACACAAAAACAGTATATGTAAAAAATTAAATAAACGAAAACTACACTATTCTATTAGTGTAGTTTTTGTTATTATCCAGAGGATATATCTTATGCTTGAATCTATGAAAAAATAAGATATAATTTGAATTGTAGTGCTTTTTTTGAAAAATAAATAAATTCTTTTCACAATATAGACATAAAACCCATGTATAATATATAATAAAAATAATAAATAATAGGAGTGATATATATGCTTAACAACTGTATTTTAGTCGTAGATGATGAACAAAGGATGAGAAAATTAATAAAAGATTTTTTGGCGGCAAAAGGATATAGTATTTTAGAGGCAGAAGATGGTGAAAAAGGATTAGAAGTGTTTGAAGAAAATAAAAATAAAATTAGCCTTATTTTGTTAGATGTTATGATGCCTAAATTAGATGGATGGTCAGTGTTAAGACAGATTAGACAAGAATCTAAAGTACCAATCATCATGTTAACGGCAAGGGGAGAAGAGCAAGATGAACTATTTGGATTTGAACTAGGTGTGGATGAATATATTTCAAAACCGTTTAGTCCTAAAATCTTAGTAGCTCGTGTAGAAGCCATCTTAAAAAGAACAAGTAAAAATGAAAAAGAAGTGAAAGATTATGGTGGAATAGAAATTGATAAAGAAGGAAGAACAGTAAAAGTTGATGGAAAGCCAATAGAATTGAGTCTAAGGGAATATGAACTTTTAACATATTTAGTGGATAACGAAAATATAGCTTTATCAAGAGATAAAATATTGAATAATGTATGGAATTATGATTATTATGGTGATTCAAGAACAATTGATAGTCATATAAAGAAAATAAGACATAAATTAGGCAAAAAGGGAAAATATATTCAAACAATGAGAGGTGTAGGATACAAATTTGAGGTAAAGTAGTATTTATCTAAGGATGGTAATTAAAAATGGAAAAAATAAAAAATGCGTTAAAATCTGTAAGAGTTAAATTATTTTTAATGGTATCACTTATTATCATTTTATTAATTGTATTTTTAATATTGATTAATAACTTAGTATTTGGACAATTTTATTTATATAGTAAAACGAAAGATTTAAAAGAAGTATATTCACGAATCAATGATTATTATAATAATCCATCAAATATAGATATCAATGCAGAACTAGAAAAATTGGCTGTGAAAAATAATTTTGATATCTTAATAAAAGATGATGATAATATAAATATATTTACATCCAACAAAGATTTTCTATCAACTTTTGGTGAGATGAACCAAATGACAAATATTATAAATATAGGAGAATTAATAGAAGAAAATGAAAAATTTATTATTAGAAAATTGAAAGACAATAAAACAGGCATATCTTATATTTTACTATCTGCAAAATTAGATAATGGATATCTATTATACATAAGGATACCCGTTTCATCAATAGAGGAAAGTGTAAAAATATCCAATAACTTTTTATATTTAATTGCAGGGTTTACAATTTTAATATCAGCAGTAGTGGTATCCTTTATTAGTAAAAAATTCACGGAACCGATATTAGAATTAAATACAATTGCAAGAAATATGGCTAATTTAGATTTTAGTCATAAATATAGAATAACAGATGCAGATGATGAGATTAATAATTTAGGAAAAAGCATTAATTTAATGTCAGAGAAGCTAGAAAGTACAATTAAACAATTAAGAAATACCAATATCGAGTTGGAAAAAGATATAGAAGAAAAATCAAAGATTGATGAAATGAGGAAAAGCTTTATATCAGATGTTTCTCATGAGTTAAAAACGCCAATTGCATTAATACAAGGATATAGTGAAGGTTTATTAGAAAATGTAAATACAGATGATGAAAACAGAAAATTTTATGCAGAGGTTATATTAGATGAAACCAATAAAATGGACAAATTAGTAAAACAATTATTGGAATTGATGAAATTAGAATATGGAAAGAGAGAATTTTCAGATACAGAATTTAACATAGTCGAATTGGAAAGAGAAGTGGTTAGAAAATCTAAAGTAATGCTGGAAGAAAGAGGCGTTGAGGTTGAAATCGATTCTCCAGATGAAATCAATGTCATAGCAGATGATTTTTATATAGAGCAAGTAATTACGAATTATTTGACAAATGCCATTAAACATGTAGAAGAAATTAATGGAAAGAAACGTATTGTTATGAAAAATTGTGTTAATGTAGAAAAAAATAAAGTAAGGGTAAAAGTATTTAATACAGGTAGCAATATAAAAGAAGAGGATTTAACAAGAATATGGAATCGTTTTTATAAGGTTGATGAATCAAGAAATAGAGCAGATGGAGGAACAGGAATCGGATTATCATTTGTAAAAGCGATTATGAGTAATTATAAAAATGACTATGGTGTGGTTAATAAAGAAAATGGTGTTGAATTTTATTTTGAATTAGACTTGAAAATTTAGTTTTCAAGTCTTTTTCTATTATGACAGTTTGGCAATGTCGAATTTTGCGATGAAAAGTTCTTTACAAATGGAAAAAAATGTATTAATATATATGTATAGCATGTTATTCAAGTCAAAGGTTTATAAATCTAAATAATTTATTCAAAAATTTTTATTCAAATGCAAGAAATCAAAAACAAAAAATTCTATTTTTAAGGAGTGTGGCTTATTCTAATATATACCAGTAAATTTATAAATATTGTATCTTTAATTATTTCTGTCATCCTATATGTATTCATGAATTTTTTTATCAATGATATTCATTTTTCAGTCAAAACCGTTCAATTCAAAGCGGATTTTATATCACAAGAAAATTTAATTCAAAATAACCATATTTATTCAAATAGCGTATTAGAAGAAGAGAATAAAAAAGTATCCAATAATAATGAACAAAATGAATGGTATATACAAATAGACAACATATCATTAAAAGCACCAATACAAGAAGGAACAACAAAAGAAATACTAGAAAATTATATTGGTCATTTTGAGGAATCTTCCAGAAATCTTGGAAATATATGTTTAGCGGCACATAATAGAGGGTATAAGAATAATTATTTTAGCAGAATAAAGGAATTAAAGGAAGGAGATGAAATAATATATAGGTATAAGGAGATAGAAAGAAAATATGCAGTTACAAAACACGAAATTATTGAAAACACAGATTGGAGTAATTTAGAAAGTACAGAAGAAAATAGGATAACATTAATTACTTGTGTTGAAAATGAACCAAAATACAGAAGATGTATACAAGGAATAGAAAAAAGATAAAGGATGTGAAAATTAATTTGAATAAAATAAAAAAAATAATAAGAAGGGTGCTTATCATTTTGGCAATTATCTTAATGGACATTTTTAACCTTACAAATGCAGTAGTAGCAACCAATTTGAATACAGCAAATATTCAGTCGACAGGAGATTGTGGCCAATTATTAAAATATAAAGGTATTATTGTAGAAACATTTTACGCTGAATATATGTATGAAGGAAAATCATATCCAGCATATTGCCTAGATAAAACAAAACACGGTGTATCAGATACAAATCCATCATATGATGTTTCAGTTCAAGAAGCCATAAAAGATGTTAAATTGTGGAGGATATTAATTAATGGATATCCATATAAAACAATAGAAGAGTTAGGTGTGGCAAATAAAGAAGAAGCATTTACTGCTACGAAACAAGCGGTTTATACCTATATTCATGGCAATCAACTAAGTGATTATGAAGCCATAGGAGAAGCTGGCAGAAGAACATTAAACGCATTATATAAAATTGTAAATGATGCTAACAGCTCTAGTGAAATACAAGTCTCAAATAGAGTAGATATCTATAAACTTCAGGAATATTGGGAACAAGATAAGATAGATTTAAACTACGTTTCTAAAACTTATACAGTAAATAGTAATACCAATATGGATACTTATAAGGTAAGCGTAACAGATGAAAACAGACAATCAATAGAAGGGATAAAAATAGCAGATGAGAACAATCATCAAAAACAAGAATTTTCAGCTGGTGAAATATTTAAAATATTAATTCCTATAAAAAATATGAAAGAAGACGGGGAATTAAAAATCAACATAGAAACAAAAGTAGAAACCAAACCAATTTTATATGGAAAAGCAGCGAGTTCAAATTTGCAAGATTATGCCTTAACAGCATCAACTTATGAAGATGGAACAGGAGAAATACAAGATATATATGGTAAGAACGATACGAAAATTATTATCATAAAACAAGATGAAGAAACTAAGAAAAGATTGCAGGGAGTCGAATTTCAATTATTAGACCAAAACAAAAATGTGATATATACAAATTTGCAAACAGATAGTAATGGAATGATAAGCATAGAAAATGTGATTCCAGGAAAGTATTATATAAAAGAAACAAAAACGGTTAGTGGATATGAATTGTATGAAAACTTGATAGAGGTTGAGGTAGAATTAAATGAAGAAATGACAGTAACAGTTAATAACAATAAAGAAGAGGAAGTGAAGGTGGAAAAATCAAATAATAAAAAAGAAACAACAAATACAAGAATATTACCAGTAACAGGTATGTAAAAAACCAAAAGGAAACTTTAAAAAAGTTTCCTTTTTTGTCGTATAATTAACAGGAAAAACTATTGAATAAAGAAAAAAACTCTGATAAAATATACTAAACAAAAAGAAAGTATTAGGAAAAAAGGAGCGTAGTTTCATGTTCTCACAATTAATTGTATTATTCATATTAATTTTATTAAATGCGTATTTTGCAGCAAGTGAAATCGCATTTATATCGTTAAATGATGCTAAAATAGAAAAACAAGCAAAAGAAGGAAACAAAAAAGCCAAACAAATAGAGAAAATGCTAAAACAACCTAGTAAATTTTTGGCGACGATACAAATAGGAATTACATTGGCAGGATTTTTATCAAGTGCTTTTGCATCAGATACATTTGCTGATATGCTAGCACCTGTATTGACGAACTGGATACCATCAATTGGTTTAGGTGTTTGGAGAAGCATATCCATTATCATTATTACCATCATCTTATCATTCTTTACATTAGTATTTGGAGAATTAGTACCAAAACGATTAGCTATGAAACATTATGAAAAAATATCATTTGCTACAATTGGCGTTATAAGAGGAATTTCCATTATAACAGCACCGTTTGTAAAATTATTAACAGCTGTAACAAATGCCATATCCAAAATATTTGGTGTTGGTGAAAATGAGGAAGAAACAGTGACAGAAGAAGAAATAAAAATGATGGTAAATCAAGGAGAAGAAAAGGGAACGATAGACGAGGAAGAAAAAGAATTAATTAATAATGTATTCGAATTTAATGATATAACAGTATCAGAAATTATGAGACATAGAAAAGATATATTTGCAGTGGATATAAATATTAGTACGGAAGAATTATTAAGTGAATTATCAAAGGAAGAATATCGATATAGTAGAATTCCAGTATATGACGAAACAATTGATGAAATAAAAGGGATATTATATGTAAAAGATGTACTAAAAAATATTAATAAAAAAACTTTTAAAGTGAAAAATGTAGTAAAAGAAGCTTATTTTATTTCACAAAATAGATTAATCAATGAAGTATTTAAGGAATTACAGAAAAATAAGATGCAGATAGCAATTATTGTTGATGAATACGGTGGAACAGCTGGATTGGTTACAATGGAGGATATACTAGAAGAGCTTGTTGGAGATATATATGATGAATATGATAAAGAAGAAAAAGAATATGAAAAAATAGATGATAATACATATATGTTGTCAGGAAGTTTACCAATATATGATGTCAATAAATTATTAGATGCAGATATTCCTGAAGGAGATTATGATACCATATCAGGTTTCTTGCAGGAAGAATTAGGAAGAATTCCAGAAGATGAAGAAAAACCAGTTGTAGAAACAAAAAAAGTAACCTATAAAATTGAAGAATATGAAGACAAAAGAATATTAAAAGTAAAAGCGTGCAAAAATAATGATATAAAAGAGAATGCAGATGAAATAAATAATGAAAAATAAGGTAGGGAATTTATATGAAGAAAAAATATGTAGTTATGCTAGTAATTGTGCTATTAATTGTAATTACTGTAGCATCATGGTTTGCATATAAACAAATAGAGAAAAATGGAAAACAATATGAAATTGAAAAAATAGACATAGAAAATTATGAGTATTTTATTTTAAGACAAGAAGATAAATATGGTGTTATTAATAAAAATGGCGATATTGTTATCAATCCGGAGTATACTAATGTCATTATTCCAAATCCACAAAAACCAGTATTTATTTGTTATGATGAAAATAAAAATACAAAAGTACTAGATGAAAATAAACAACAAATATTAGTAGAATATGAAAATATTGAACCGATTAAATTAAAAAATATAGCAAGTGACTTAATATATGAAAAAAATATATTAACATATGGGCAAGATGAAAAAGTGGGATTAATCAGTTTAGAAGGAAAAACATTAGCAAAACCAATCTATGAGTCAATAGAAGGATTACCATATAAAGAGGGAGAACTATTAGTAAAATTAGACGGAAAATATGGTGTTATGAATAATAAAGGAAATTATCTAGTAAATCCAGAGTATGATCAAATAACAGTTGATAATTACACAACAGAAGAAGATGGATATAAAAATGCAGGATATATTATTTCTAATACAACGGAAGACGGTTACAGATATGGATATATAGATGTTAACGGAAATATAATACTAAAACCAGAATATACAGAGGTTTCTAGAATAATAGATATTGAAGATAATAAAAATATATATTTAATCGCAGCACAAAATGGACAATATGGGATATTTAAAAATAATGAACAAATAATAAAAAATGAATATCAATCTATATCTTATAATAGTGAAAATAATACGTTAGTATTAGAAAAAACGAAAAAATTTGGTGTGGCAACAATGGATGGAAATATAATTATACCAGTAGAATTTAAACAAATTGATAGTACAGGGATGTATATCTACGCTACGACTACAGATGAAGATATACAAGTATATCAAAAAGATGGAACAAGAGCCGAAATAGATAGTAATGTATATATCATTGAAACAGAAAATGAAAACTATAAAATAAAAATTGATAATTCACAAGGGTCTGTATATAGTATTATTGATAAAGACGGAAATCAAATAACAACAGCTAATTATACCTATATAGAATATTTGTATGATGACTATTTTATTGTTTCAGTAACTGGAGGAAAACTAGGTGTAATCAATACAAAAGAGGAACCAATTATAGAAATTAAATATGATTCTATAGAAAATTTAGAAGGAACAGATTATATTGTGACAAGATTATCAGAAAATAGTACAACACAAATATATGATGAACAATTAAATAAATTGTGCGAAATGACAAATGCAGTAATAGATACGGAAAAAAACTATGTAAAAATATATAATGACACAGAAACAAAATATTTTGATTTAGAAGGAAACGAAAAACAGAATATAGATGTATTACCGGATAATCAAATTTATGCAAAATCTCAAGATGAAAAATGGGGATTTGTGGATGAATCAGGAAATGTTGTTATAGACTATATATATGACAAGACAACAGACTTAAATGTATATGGTTATGCAGGCATTAAATTAGAAGGAAAATGGGGAGTGGTTAATGCCAATGGAGAGATAATCATAGAGCCAACATATACATTTAATACACAAGAGGAACCAGAATTTATAAAAGAATATTATAAGGTAGAATATGGATATGGAGAATTTTATTATACGAAATAACAATTGATAAATATATATTTTCAAATAATAAAGAAGAACTTAAGCAATAGAAATTTGTTTAAGTTCTTTTTTGTTTAAGGCACTGAAGATTTAGGAGCATTTCCAATATAATAAAATAATTGATTAAAAAATGCCAAACTGTAAATACTATATAAAATTGAAAGAGAAAAAGGTGAAAAAGTGAAATTAGGGATAGCCTTATCTGGTGGAGGAATTAGAGGAATTGCACATGCAGGGGTATTAAAAGCATTAGAAGACAGTAACATAAAGATAGATGCAATAGGAGGAACGAGTTCAGGGGCATTAATTGCAGGATTATATGCTTTAGGATATTCCCCAGACAAGATTTATATGTTATTTCAAAAATATTCAAAAGATATTGTAGAAATTGGTGTACATCATATAATGAAAAAGATAGGCAATGTATTTAAAAAGGAAAATACAGGATTTAGAAAGGGAGAGAATATAGAAGAACTTTTTGACAAATTAGCAAGAAAAAAAGGAATAAACATGATTTCTCAGATAACTAGAATGCCAATATCTATTCCTGCTGTTGATATAAAAAATGGAAAGGAATATATATTTACAAATCATGTACCAAATGAAAAAAATGTATACAGTAAATATATAATGGACATTAGTGTGGGAAAGGCTTTAAGAGCAACAAGTAGTTTTCCAGCGATATTTTGCCCATGTGATTTTGAAGAACATAAATTCTTGGATGGTGGAGCGTTAAATAATGTACCTGTAATCGAAGTAAAAAAACAGGGAATGGATAAAGTATTAGCAGTTAATTTTAAAGCAGATGATATAACAGAAGAGAGTAATTATATGGATATAGCCATGAGAACAATTGATTTAATGGGAAATAAAATATCAGAAGAAAATTTGAAACAAAGTGATTATATTTTAACAATAGGGACAGATAAGACGGGATTATTAGATATACAAAAAATGGATAGTTGCTATCAATCTGGATATATAATGACAATGAATAAAATAAGTGAAATTAAAGAAATAATCAACAAGAAATAGCATAAAATAGGATAAGAAGATTTTAAGAGGGGAGAAGTTAAATGAAAATAAGATATTTTGATAATGCTGCGACAACAAAAGTAAAGAAGGAAGTACTGGATAAAATGTTTCCCTACTTAACACAGGAATATGGAAATCCATCATCATTATATAAATTAGGTAGAATAGCAAGAGCAGGTGTAGAAGAAGCCAGAAAACAGGTATCGACATTACTTAATTGCGATAAAAATGAAATATATTTTACAAGTGGAGGAACAGAAAGTGACAATACAGCACTAAAAGGAATTATGTATTTAGAAAAAAATAAAGGAAAACATATCATTACATCTAAAATAGAACATCCAGCGATATTAAATACCTGCAAAACATTAGAAGAAAATGGATATAAAGTCACATATTTAAATGTAGATAAAGATGGAATCATCAATATAGAAGAATTAAATAATTGTATAACAAAAGACACTGTATTAATTAGTATTATGTTTGCTAACAATGAAATTGGTTCGATTCAGCCAATAGAAAAAATAGGAGAAATTGCCAATAAAAGAGGGATTATTTTTCATACAGATGCAGTTCAAGCTTGTGGAAATGTTGAGATAGATGTGAGAAGATTAAAAATCGATATGTTATCACTATCAGGCCATAAAATAGGTGCACCAAAAGGAATAGGTGCATTATATGTAAAGAATAATATAGAATTTAAAAATTTAATAGACGGAGGTCATCAAGAAAGAGACAAAAGAGCAGGAACGGAAAATGTACCTGGAATGGTAGGACTAGGAGAAGCTTGTAAAATAGCTAAGAGCAATATGCATAAGCATATTCATCAATTAAAAGAATTACGAGATGCTTATTTTACACAAATAAGCAATAATCTATCTGATATAAAAATAAATGGTTCAATTAAATATAGATTACCAGGAAATAGCAATATATCATTTAAAAATATGAATGGTGATGAACTATTAGCAAGACTTGATGAAAAAGGAATATGTGCTTCGGCAGGAAGTGCTTGCTCTTCAGGTAGTCATATGCCATCACATGTTCTAACAGCAATTGGTTTAACAAGAGAGTATGCAGAAGGAACATTAAGAGTAACTTTTGGAGATGACAATACAAAAGAGGATGTTGACTATTTAGTAACAAATCTGATTAAAATTGTTCAAGATGCAAGAAAATAGGGGCTAACGATTAGCCCCTAAAATAGTCAAACTACATTTTATACCATCAACAGCAGCAGACATAATACCACCTGCATATCCAGCACCTTCACTACAAGGATAAATTCCTTCTATATTAGACATTAAAGAAGCATTTCTAGGAATTTTAACAGGAGAAGAACTTCTGGTTTCTACACCGGTTAATATAGCATCAGGATTTGCAAAGCCAGATAATTTTTTATCAAAGTATAAGATACCTTCTCTTAAAGTAGAAGAAATAAAATGAGGAAGAATATCATTTAAATTGGATAGTGTTGTTCCAGGCAAATAGGAAGGAATAACAGAACCAATTTGAGAAGATTTTTTATTATTTAAGAAATCTTCTACTTTTTGGATTGGTGCATAATAATTAGAACCTCCTAAAATGAATGCTTTTTCTTCTAAATCCTTTTGAAAATAGATACCTGCTAAAGGAGAGGAATCTGTGAAATCTTCAGGAGTTACATTTACAAGTAATGCTGCATTTGCATTTGTACCATCTCTTAAGTAATTACTCATACCATTTGTAACAATTGTGTTTTTTTCACTAGAAGAAGCAATAACTGTTCCACCTGGACACATGCAAAAACTGTAACAAGAACGACCAGAAGGCGCATGATAAGCTAATTTGTATTCAGCCGGTGGTAATTTTAATTTTGGATTTTCACCATATTGTGCTTTGTTAATATCTTTTTGAAGATGCTCTATTCGAACACCTACAGAAAAATTCTTCTTTTCCATAGTAATACCATTTTTATATAATAATTCAAAGGTATCTCTAGAACTATGGCCAATAGCCAAAATGAGGTTAGAAGTATTGATTTCAAAAGTATTATTAGTTTTTAAATTCTTTAACAATACAGAATGTATTTTTTGATTATGTATTGTAAAATTTATAAATTTGGTATTAAAATAAAATTTTCCACCTTTAGAAATGATATAATTTCTCATATTTTCAATAATGTAAATTAATTTATCAGTACCAATATGTGGTTTAGATAAATAAAGGATTTCTTCAGGAGCACCAAAATGAACAAACTCTTCTAATACTTTTTGACATAATGGATTATGAATTCCAGTCGTTAATTTTCCATCTGAAAAAGTACCAGCACCACCTTCTCCAAATTGAACATTAGAAAAAATATGTAATTGCTTATTATATAAAAAGTTGTCTACATCTTTTTTTCTTTCTTGTACAGTTTTTCCTTGTTCAATGATAATGGGACATATTCCATTTTGAACAAGGATTAAAGCTGAAAATAATCCGGCAGGACCGGCTCCAACAATAACAGGAGATGCTTTTGATTGCAAAGAACTTACAATTGAAAAGTTAATATTGTCCTTTATCATTTTTTCTATATCCACTTTTTCAATCTTATGAATATGTGGGTATTTCGACTCATCTTTTACTTCGATATCAATTATATAATTAAAAAAGATATCTGTTTTTTTTCGAGCGTCAATCGATTTTTTAGATATATGCCACTTAACAATATCAGAACTTTTTATATGAAATTTATGGATTACTAAATTGATTAATGCTTCATCAGATATATTTTCTCTAATTTTTATATTATTTATTCTTAACATATAAAACTCCTTAATAAATGATTTAAGCAAATGTATTATATAATAGTAAAACTGAATAATCAATATAAAATCTAGCATAAAGACTGGAAAAATATTTACAAAAAGGATATAATGATATAGAATAATAGAAGATTTTATGAAGGAGAAAAAAATGAAAGAAATTACGCAAAAAAGATTTTTTTTTATGTATGGTGTTTCACTAATCTTTTATACAGAATTATTTATGATATTGGCAATATTGATAATATCCTTTTCGAAAATGGCAATGATTCCAACATTATTAGTACTTCTAATGGCGCCATTATTAGGAGGGATTGTTGCTTTAAATCAATCAAAGAAAAATAAAACCATAGTGTTAGAAAATAATTATCAAGCTATATTTTTTATAATAAATACGATTTTATATTTAGCTATATATTTTTTCAACTTAAAATTTAATATATTATTATTTCTATTCTTTATACTAGGAGCAGTAATCTCTTGTTTTATAAATAAAAGAAAAATAGATAAAATGAAATTAGAGTATAGAGAAGAAAATAAAAAAGATTTTTTTAAGTATGAACAAAAAATAAAAAAATATGAATTTGAAAAATTTAATATAGAAAATATAAAAGAGTTTTTTAAAATTAATAAAATAGATACAGATAAATTTTTGTTAGGAAAAGTAAAGCCAATAAAAAAGGAATATGTATTATGGAGTGACAATACGGTATTAAAATATATTTTATGTTTTAATACTAACGAGATATATTTCTTCGAAATCACCAAAAAAACCAAAGAATATATAGAAAAGGGCCTAATTATTGAAATGGATAAAATATTTGTAAAAAATATGAAAGAAGGTATGCGCAATTATAAAATAGAAATAGAAATAGAAAATGAAGGCACAAGATTTTATCTATATATTCCTAAAAAAGCAAGAAATATAAATATGCAAAATGAAATAGGAAAACAACTGTATAAGCAATTAGAAAATAAAAACACTGATAGGAAAGAAAAATAAATGGAAGAGTGGAAATCAAGAACAGAATTATTAATTGGAAAAAAAGCTTTGGACAAATTAGCTAAAGCAAAAATCATTGTATATGGGATAGGTGGTGTAGGTTCATTTGTTGTAGAAGGATTGATAAGGGCAGGCATTGAAAATATAGTTATTGTTGACAATGATGTTGTATGTCCAAGCAATTTGAATAGACAAATACATGCAATAATCCCCAATATAGGAAGACCAAAAGTAGATTGTATGAAAGAAAGAATTATATCAATCAATCCGAAGGCAAAAGTAGAAAATTATATGCCACAAAATATAGAAAAAGAGGAACTTTTGATTGATGATTCTATAACATATGTTGTAGATGCTGTTGATACGATTACAACAAAACTAAAATTAATACAAAGAGCAAAAGAACAAAATGTGCCTATTATTTCTTGTATGGGAACAGGAAATAAATTAGATCCAACAAAATTTGAAATAACAGATATTTATAAGACTTCAGTATGTCCATTAGCAAAAGTTATGAGAAAAGAGTTGAAAAAAAGAGGTATAAAAGATGTAAAAGTTTTATATTCCAAAGAGGAACCAATAAAACATGAAAGAGAACAAAGGACACCTGCTAGTATATCTTTTGTTCCGCCTGTTGCAGGGATGATAATCGCTGGAGAAGTTATAAAATCTATTATAAAATAAGAAATTTTTTATAAATGTGGACACGGAAATCTTTGATTTCATGAATGTCCATTTTTTTATTCTGTAATCAGCAGTTCTAACAATTCTATTATAAGAATACAATTAAACAAAAGTATTCTAAATAGAAGGAGTTAGAATAGAATGAAAGATATATCCATTGAAGAACGTGCAAGACAATTTGCACAGTATATTATAGATTCAAAAGATACAGTTAGAGGCACAGCTAAAAAATTTGGAATCAGTAAAAGTACAGTACACACCGAAGTAACATTCCAGAACGGTAGAAATAAATTACACATAATTCCAAAAAGTATTGAAATTAAAGGAGTTTTCTTAGCAAAGAAAAATCCAGTTGTAAAATTAGGCTTAGTTATAAAATAATTAGGAGGTTTGTTATGAATAGTAAAGAATTGAAAAAGGAAATTGT
>ERZ1643251.3229-NODE-3229-length-15378-cov-11.121256_pt1 | contig 15378 bp, 8 predicted proteins | sample MGYA00579261_ERZ1643251 | MGnify/ENA primary metagenome ERZ1643251 (study PRJEB29033, sample SAMEA4952267) | chicken gut metagenome | biome: Broiler Chicken; feature: Gastrointestinal Tract; material: Caecum | place: Ireland | collected 2018 | study: Broiler...
AATAAAAAATTATAAAGTTTTGTATAGAAAATACTTGACTTTATTATGAGAGGAGTAAAAGTATAATAGACAAATAGGGAAATTAAATGCATATTCTTTATTACTTCCCAATGTTGATTTATACATTAAAATGCATGTAAAAATTGAAGCAAATAAATCTAGTAGAATAGAAGGAACTAAGAAAACTATTGAAGAAGATCTATCGGGTTTACAAGATGTAAATCCAGAAAAAAGAGATGATTGGGAAGAAGTTCAAAACTATGTAAAAACAACTAATTATGGTATTGCTAGAATTAATGAAGGATTTCCAGTATGTAATAGATTATTTAGAGAAATACATAAAATATTATTAAATGGTGTAAGAGGAGAAAAAAAGACACCAGGAGAATTTAGAATTTCACAAAATTGGATTGGAGGAACTATGCCCTCAACTGCAGCGTATGTACCTCCGTTAGTAGAAGATTTACCTGATTGCTTGAAAGATTTGGAATTATTTATTAATAATGAAGAAATTGATACACCAGATTTAGTAAAAATTGCCATAATCCATTATCAATTTGAATCAATACATCCATTTTTAGATGGTAACGGAAGAATAGGAAGATTATTAATTCCATTATATCTACAAAGTAAAAAATATTTAGATAATCCATGTTTATATATATCATTCTTTTTTGAAAAAAATAGAGATTTGTATTATCAAAAATTAAATGATGTTAGAGTTAAAAATGATATTATTGGATGGATAAAGTTCTTTTTAGAGGGAATAATAGAAACGGCTAAAATAGCAAAAGAAAAATTTAAAAAAGTAGTAGAACTTACTAAGAAAATTGATCTTCAAATAGCAGACTTAAAAGTTAAATATGATAACGCTAAAAGAATAATTGATTATTTTTATGATGAACCATATTCAACACGTAAAAAAATATCAGAAGCATTAGAAATGCCTGAATCTACTGTTAATGGCGTAATAAATGAATTAAAATCTGCTCATATAATAAGAGAAACAACTGGATACAGTAGAAATCAAATATTTGTATTTTCTGAATATGTTGAAATATTTTTATCTGAATAGATTATAAAACGAAAAAAATGAAAAAATCGTTTTTAAAAAAACTATAGAACGAAAAAAACAAAAAATTCGTTCTATGTCAAAATATAAAACGAAAAAATCAAAAAAATTGTTTTATAATAATTTGTAAAACTAAAAATTAAATAATTCAAATTTTAGAGATTTTATTGTGAGATAATAATTTAATAAATAAAATTTAAAATAGATTCTAGTACATACTTGATAATAAGTATTGTATTAGTTTTTTTTATATAATTATATATAAAATGTTACTTATTATGATATAATAAATTTATGAAAAGAAATGTTGCTAATTAATAGGCAATTATGAAAGTAGATGTTGTTTGTGCTGAAGGAGAGAAGTATATGAAAGTAATAGATAATAAGTTTGAAAAACTTGGAGATGATTTAAAGAATACAATAAAGCCTAATTCTAAATTACAGGTATGTGCTTCAATTTTTTCAATGTACGGATTTGAAAGTTTAAAAAAAGAATTATTGAAGATAGATTCATTACATTTTATTTTTGCAGATCCAACGTTTGTTAGTACTGTATCGAATAAAAAAGAATCAAGAGAATTTGAACTGGACTTACATAATAGAGAAAAATCAATCAATGGTTCTGAATATGAAGTAAGGTTAAAAAATGAATTAAATGGAAAAGCGATTGCAAAAGAATGTGCAAAATGGATAGAACAAAAAGTTAAATTTAAAAGTAATATAAATTACAATCCTATTGATAAATTTATTAATATAGAAAATAAAAATGGTTTGTTTAATAAAAATAATTTGATAACTTATCTTAATGTAGATCAATTTAATACAATAGGTTTTGGTTATGAAAAAGGAAATTCATTGTTTACAACTGTTACTAAAGTTGATGATAATTATGAAATGACAAAGTTTTATATGCAATCATTTGAGGAATTGTGGAATGATAAAAATAATTTTAAAGATGTAACAGACGAAGTCTTAACTTTTATAACTGATTTATATAAAGAAAATTCACCGGAATTTATATACTATATAATTCTATATAACATTTTTACAGAATTTTTAGAAGATATATCAGAAGATGAACTTGCAAATGAAAAAACAGGATTTAAAGAATCTGTAATATGGAATACACTTTATGATTTTCAGAAGGATGCAGTTCTAGGAATAATAAATAAACTTGAAAGACACAATGGATGCATTTTAGCAGATAGTGTTGGTCTTGGTAAAACATTTACTGCATTAGCAGTTATGAAATATTATCAAGAAAGAAACAAAAGTGTATTAGTATTATGCCCGAAAAAATTGAGTGAGAATTGGAATACATATAAAACGAATTATAAAGATAATATTTTACAGGCAGATAGATTTAATTATGATGTATTATTTCATACAGATTTATCAAGAAAAAAAGGTGTATCTAATGGTGTTGATTTATCAAGAGTTAATTGGGGTAATTATGATTTAGTAGTTATTGATGAATCGCATAATTTTAGAAATAATAGTGCTAGAAAAGATAGGGAAACAAGATATGATAGACTTATGAACGAAGTGATGAAAGCAGGAGTAAAGACAAAAGTATTAATGCTATCTGCAACTCCTGTTAATAATAAATTTTTAGATTTGAAAAATCAACTTGCACTTGCTTATGAAGGACATACTGATAAAATAGATGAAAAGATTAGTGCTACAAAATCTATTGATACTATATTAAAAAATGCTCAAACAACATTTAATGAGTGGAGCAAATTGCCTGTTGTACAAAGAACCAGTGAAGAATTATTAAGTAGGTTAAATAATAATTTTGATTTCTTTAAATTATTAGATAGTGTAACTATTGCAAGAAGTAGAAAACATATAGAAAAATATTACAATATGAATAACATTGGTAAATTTCCAACAAGATTAAAGCCAATAAGTAAAAGTTGTGAAATAACAGATATTGATAATTTTATGTCTATAAAGGAAATATCTGAAACTCTTATGAAACTAAATATGAGTGTATATTCTCCGTTTGATTATATTTTAGATAATAAATTATCTTATTATGAAGATAAATATGATATATCTGTAAAAGGTGGACAATCTAGTTTCAGGCAAGCAGATCGTGAAAGAAGTTTAAAAATATTAATGAGAATAAACTTGTTAAAAAGATTAGAAAGTTCTGTAGAATCATTTAGAATAACATTAACAAAAATATTAGAACAAATAAATGGAATATTACTTGCTATTGAAAATTTTGAAAACAACGGAATTGATAAAGATATAGAAGAATTGGAATTAACAAACTATAATACTGATGAAGATGTTGAAGAATTAATAAATGATGACTTTAGTATTGGTACAAAGGTAAAAATTGACTTAAAAGATATGAATACAATAGGATGGAAAACCGATTTGTTAGCAGATTGTGAAATATTAAAAACTTTATTATCTGAAATGAGTATAGTAACTCCAGAACACGATTTAAAATTGCAAGAATTAATAAAACTGATTGCTAATAAAATAGAACATCCAATTAATAAAGATAATCATAAGGTTATTATATTTAGTGCATTTGCAGATACTGCTAATTATTTATATAAAAATATATCTTTACCACTTAAACAAAAATATAATTTAGATACTGCTAAAATCACAGGTTCTGGAACAAATGAATGTACTTTAAATATAAATAAAGATTTTAATAATTTACTTATTAATTTTTCTCCAAAATCAAAACATAGAGAGGTAATTGACAAAGAAGCAAAAGAAGAAATTGAAGTTCTTATAGCAACAGATTGTATTAGTGAAGGACAAAATTTGCAAGATTGTGATTATTTAGTAAATTATGATATACATTGGAATCCGGTTAGAATTATTCAAAGATTTGGTCGTGTTGATAGAATTGGTTCAGAAAATGAAGTTATACAATTAGTAAATTTTTGGCCTAATATTAGTTTAGATGATTATATTAATTTAAAAAATAGAGTAGAAAATAGAATGTTAATGTTAGATATATCAGGTACGGGAGAAGACAATGTATTAACGAATAAATCAAGTGATATGGAATATAGAAAAGAACAATTAAAGAAATTGCAAGAAGAAGTTGTTGATTTAGAAGATATGAATACAGGTATTTCTATTACAGATTTAGGACTTAATGAGTTTAGAATGGATTTGGTAGAGTATGTTAATCATAATGGTGATTTAAGCAAAATACCAAATGGTATGCATTCTGTTGTATTTGCAAATCCTGAATTAGGAATAGAAAAAGGTGTTATTTACGTTTTAAAGAATATAAATAATGAAGTCAATATAGATAATATGAATCAACTTCATCCATTTTATTTAGTATATATAAAAGAAGATGGTACAATTCTTTCTAATCATTTGAGTGTAAAAAATACTTTGGATATACTAAGAAAATTATCAAAAGGACAAGTAGAGCCAATTAAAGAAGCATATATAAATTTTAATGAAAAAACAGATGATGGTAAGAATATGAAAAAATATTCTGAATTATTAAACGAAAGTATAGAATCCATTATTAATATCAAAGAAGAAAATGATATTGACAGTTTATTTAGAAGCGGTGGAACAACAATGCTTCAAAATGATATTAAAGGATTAGAAGATTTTGAATTAATTTCATTTATGGTGGTGATATAATATGAAAATACCGTTAAAAATTTACAAAGATATAAATACTACTTCACCCAAGACAGCGGAAGTTCAGGCAATGGTGCTAAGAGAAAATACAAAAACGCGTATTGTTTATATTCCTGAAATTGTAAATAAAGATAAAAATTGGGAAAATAGTATAAGAGGTTGTTTTGTAGCACAAAGAAAAGGACAAAATGATTTATGGGAAAATATAGAGGGGATATCACTATCTAAATTAAAAAAAGGGGAATGGACAAAATTTAGTTTATCAAATGAAGAATGGCTAAATGCAATTTCTTATGCTAATGAGTTAAAAGAAATGTGTTTAAAAGAACAAAATTTTGAAGAAATTAAAAGAAAACAGATATTAATATTAGATGAGAATATTGATAAAACTGATTTAAAAAAATTTATTGATAATTTATCAAGTTCTTCTAAAAAACAAGATTTCATAAAAGAACTAATTACTAACAAAGAAATAATTAATGATTTAATGAATGATGAACAAAATGTTAAACAACTAATAAAAAATTTGTATGTTAACAATAAAAATGAAATTTATAATAGTATTAATTTAGATATGCTAAATCCTAAAAAAATTAGTGATAACTTAAATAATAGTGATGAAAATTTTTGGAAAAATCTTTTTGAAAATAATCCTTATTATTTATCATCTGTTGCTCCATCAATTCTTCAAGTTATTAGTGGTCAAGCCTATATGGGAACTAAATCTATAAAAAATACAGGTGCGAGTATAGCAGATTTTGCATATAAACAAGGTATAGATAATGTTTGTATATTCGAAATAAAAACGCCTGAAACAAAATTAGTAGAAGATGTTAAATACAGAACAAATGTATATACACCAAGTAACGAACTGATATCTGCAATAGTTCAAGTTAAAGAACAAAAAGATAGTTTTATGAAAAATTATTATAATAATAAAGTAAAATCAGCGGAACAGGGAATATTTTTTTCTGCATTTGATCCAAAATGTTACTTGATTTTAGGCAATGCAAGTAAATTAAATCAACCACAATTAAAGAGTTTTAATCTTTTTAGAAATGAATTAAGAAACGTTGAAATTATTACTTATGATGAATTAGCCCTTAAGATTAAAAATTTGTATAATTTATTAGGAGGTAATTGCGATGTTTAATTTGCCAAAAAGTTGTGAAGTTAATAGATTTATACCAAAGAAAACTTTTTATGAAAAAATAGGTATATCAACCACTATAAAAAATGAATTTGTAAATTTGATAGATAAGATAGTGTGGAAATATAAACTATCACAAGATACACTAGGGGTAAATAAAACAGAAAAAATCGAAGAAATACAAATATTTGAAGTGAACTTAAAAGAGAAGAAATTTCCTAAAAATATTATTAAAGTGATAACAAAGGCAATCCCATATCAAATATTATTTGTAATTCGATATAATGATGAAGTTTGTTATTCTATAAAAGTGGATGATATTTATTTTACCGAGTGGAATGAGGATATCAATATTATATTTGATGGGTTAAGTTTAGAAACAATATATGAAAATATTGTAAAATCTATTATTAAAGAAACAGAAACTAAAAAAGATTTTGAAATATTATTACAGGACAAAAATAGACAAATAGAATTAAATAAAAAGTTAGAACAATTAAAAAACAAAATGAAAGCAGAGCGACAGTTTAATAAAAAAGTAGAATTAAATAAGCAAATAAAACAAATGGAACAAGAATTGGAGGTTATTTTAAATGGATAAATTAGATATGAAATCATTAAATATAGTTGATGAGAACATTGAAAAAATAGGAAGTATTTTTCCTAATGTTATTGCTGAATCTGAAAATGGTAAAACAATAGATTTTGAATTATTAAAACAAGAATTATCAAAAGAAATAGTAGAAGGAAATAAAGAAAAATATCAATTAACTTGGCCTGGAAAGAAAGAAGCAATATTAACTGCTAATACACCATCTAAAAATACATTAAGACCAGTTAAAGAAAAATCAGTTGATTTTGATAATACAGAAAATATTTATATAGAAGGAGATAATTTGGAGGCTTTGAAAATACTTCAAGAATCATATTTAAACAAGATTAAATGTATTTATATAGATCCTCCATATAATACTGGTAACGATTTTATATACAATGATAATTTTAACGGAGAAATTGTTGATGAGTTAATTAATTCGGGACAAATAGATGAGCAAGGAAATAGATTGATTAGTAATAATATATCAAATGGTAGATTTCATAGTGATTGGCTTTCTATGATGTATTCTAGATTAAAACTAGCACGAAATCTTTTGACAAATGATGGTATAATTTTTATTAGTATTGGTACACAGGAAGTTGAAAATTTGGGGTATATTCTAAATGAAATATTTGGTGAAAACAATAAAATTTCTTTAATTACTAGAGTACAAAAAAAAGGTGGTAATAAAGGAGCTTTCTTTAATCCAACTAGTGATTATATTTATGTATATGCAAAAAATATAGATTATTTAGATAATTTTGTCGAAATGAATATAGATGAAAAAATATATAATAAAATAGAACAAGATGGTCCTAGAAAAGGCGAAAAATATGCAGAAGTTATTTTATATATGCCTAATTTAGAATATAGACCTAATCAAAGGTTTTATGTTGATTGTCCAGATGGAAGTAAAATAATTCCTCCTGAAGGTAAAAGCTTTAGGTGGTCAGAAGAAAGATTTAAAGAAGAACTTTCAAAGGGCAATGTTCTTATAAAGCCAACTAAAAATTCACAACTAATTAAAGAAGACGGAAGTAAAGCAGATTATATTGTTTATCAAAAAAGATATTATAAAGACACTCTTGAAAAAGGAACAGCAAGACCAAATAATTTGATTGAATCATATCCTAATACATTAAGCAGTAAGGAATTATCTGAACTTGATATACCATTTAGTTATGCGAAGCCAACTGCACTCATTAAATATTTAATGGAAGTATCAAAGGTAAAAGAAAATGACATTGTATTAGATTTCTTTTCTGGAAGTGCCTCAACTGCTGATGCTGTTATGCAATTAAATGCAGAAGATAATGGAAAAAGAAGATATATTATGATTCAATTGCCAGAAAAGATTAATGAAAAAGAGAGTGCTTATGCAAAAGGATATAGGTATATAACAGATATTGGTGAAGAAAGAATTAGACGTGCTGCAAAAAAAATAAAAGAAGAAACAAATGTAAATATTGATTATGGTTTTAGAGTTTATAAAATAGATTCCTCTAATATGAAAGATGTATATTATAAGCCAAGTGATTTATCACAAGAACAATTAGAATTGTTTGAATCTAATATAAAAGAAGATAGAACAAGTGAAGATTTGCTTACACAAGTAATGTTAGATTTAGGATTAACATTAGATTTAAAAATTGAAGAAAAAGATATTATGAATAATAAGGTATATTTTGTTGATGACAATGCTTTAATTGCTTGTTTTGATAATAGTATAGATATAAATATTGTAGATGAAATATGTAAATATAATCCTTTAAAAGTAGTATTTAAAGACAGTTCATTTAAATATGATAATGATAAAATTAATTTGGAAGAAAAATTTAAAAAATTGTCACCAGAAACAGAAATAAGTATTTTATAAGGAGGTGGATAAGATGAAATTAAAGTTTAAGCAACAACAATATCAAGAAGACGCAGTTATGTCTGTTGTGCATTGCTTTGATGGTCAAAAAAAGGGAAGCAGAAAAGATTTGCTTGCTAGGTATACAAAAACTTATGATGAAGGAACTTTGTTTGAAAGAATAGAAGAAGAAGATATTATTTGTTTTAGAAATAATACAGTCAAATTATCAGAAACAGAACTAAGAAACAACATTAGAAATGTTCAAAGAATAAATGATATAAATTATACAGATAATGCAGGACTTAATGATTTTACAATAGAAATGGAAACTGGTACTGGTAAAACATATACATATATTAAAACAATGTATGAATTAAATAACGCTTATGGATGGAGTAAATTTATTGTAATGGTACCAAGCATTGCTATTCGTGAAGGTGTACAAAAATCATTTGAAATAACACAAGAACATTTTCAAGAGATATATCATAAAAAAATAAGATTTTTTGTATATAATTCTGCAAATAGTTCTAATATTGCTAATATAAATACTTTCGCATCTGATAATTCTATACAAGTAATGATAATAAATTATCAAGCATTTGCTGCGAAAGGTGCTGCAAACAGAAGAATATACGAAAAATTAGATGAGCTACAATCTAGAAGACCAATAGATGTAATTAAATCAGTAAGACCAATATTAATTATTGATGAACCACAAAAATTTGGAGATAAAACTGAAAGTCTTTTTGAAGAATTTAAACCTTTATTTACAATTAGATATTCTGCTACTCATAAAAAAAATAAGGAATATAATAAAATATACAGGTTAGATGCTATTGATGCATATAATCAAAAATTAGTTAAAAAAATAAATGTAAAGGGCATTGAAGTGCTACACAATAAAGCTGAAGATACATATTTATTTTTAGATAGTGTAAATATTAGTCAGAAACACGATCCAGAAGCCTTAATGGAAATTGAGGTAAAAACTTCAAACGGAACAAGTAGAAGATTAATGAAAGTTAAAGCGGGCGATGATTTATATACAAAATCAGGTTTCTTAACACCATATAAAGGTTATGTTGTAAGTGAAATAGATGGTAGATATGATCAATATGATAAAGTGTTTTTTACAAACGGAGTTGAAATAGAAGTTGGTCAAGCATTTGGAGATGTAGATGAAGACCATATTATTAGGATACAAATCAGGGAAACTATTCGTTCTCATTTTGAAAAAGAAAAAGAATTGCATAAGTTAGGAATAAAAGTATTATCATTGTTTTTTATAGATGAAGTTGCTAAGTATAAATATTATGAGGATGGTCAAGCCTTAAAAGGAGATTACGCAAAAATTTTTGAGGAAGAATATACAAAAGCATTAGCAGATTATGGAACTATAATTGATAATGAATATACAAATTATTTAGATTCATTTGATACTGGAAAAATTCACGCAGGTTATTTTTCTATCGACAAAAAAGGACACGAAGTGGATCCAAGTATAAATGATAAAAAAGAATATTTAAGTTTTGATGAAGACGCTTATGATTTAATAATGAAAGATAAAGAAAGATTATTATCATTAGAAGAGCCTGTAAGATTTATTTTTTCACATTCCGCTTTAAGAGAAGGATGGGATAATCCTAATATATTCCAAATATGTACTCTAAAACATAGCAATTCAGAAATAAGTAAAAGACAGGAAATTGGTAGAGGACTTCGTATATGTGTAAATAATGATGGAGATAGAATGGATTACAAAACATTAGAAAGTGATTTCCATAGAATTAATACTTTAACAGTTATAGCAAGCGAATCATATGATAGTTTTGCTAAAGCATTGCAAACAGAAATGGAAGAATCTTTAACATTAAGGCCTAAAAACTTTACACAAGATTATTTTATAGATAAGGTGCTTATTAATGAAAGTGGAGAAAAGTATGTATTTACACAGGAACATTATCAAGATTTTTTAATTTATAATGTTATGAATGGTTATGTTGATAAAAATGATAATTACAAGATTACAGATAAATTTGTTGAAGATATGGAAAACGACAAATTAGAAGTTATGCCTGAATTAATAGGATTTGAAAAACAAGTATCTAATTTAATGAAAAAATTATATTCTACTAATAATACAAAACTTGTTAATGATGAAAGAAGAAAAAATGTTAAATCCTTAACTCCTAATGCTAATTTTATGAAAAAAGAATTTCAAGATTTATGGAATAAAATCAATATTAAAACTATATATGAAGTATCGTTTGATACAGAAGAATTAGTTAGTAAAGCAGTAAATGCAATAAATCAAAAACTTAATATTAATAAAATGAAAGTAAGAATTACAGAAGGGAGTCAGAAGGAAAGTATATCTTCTGTTACTATTAATAGTAAAGAATCTATGACAGAATCTAAATCAAAAGTAGAAGTTGTAGAAGATTTTACACCATCGCAAATTAAATATGATCTTATTGGTGAACTTACAAGAGATACAGGGTTAACTAGAAAAACTTTAATTAGAATATTGTCTAATATAAAACCAAATAAATTTGCCATATATAAATATAATCCAGAAGAATTTATAAGGAAAGTAGCAAATATAATAAATCAAGAAAAAGCAGCAACAGTTATTGATGGTATAACTTATCATAAGACAGAACAAAAATATTCAAATGATATATTTACTATTAACAATGTTAATGGAGAACTTGGTGAAAATGCAATAGATGTAAAAAAACATATTTATGATTTCCTTGTTACAGATTCCAAAAATGAGAAAAATTTTGCCCAAAAATTAGAATCAGGAGAAGTTACAGTTTATGCTAAATTACCTAGTGGATTTAAAATTCCAACACCAGTTGGAAATTATAATCCAGATTGGGCAATTGTTTTTGATAATCCAACTTTTAAATATATATATTTTATAGCGGAAACAAAAGGTAGTATGGATTCTATGGAATTAAGAGAAGTTGAAAAAGCTAAAATAGAATGTGCTAGAAAACATTTTGAATGTTTGTGTAATGATAATGTAAAATATGATGTTGTTGATAGTTACGAATCGTTGATAAATTTATTAATTTAGTTATTGGTTAATGGAGGTAATTATGAATAAAGAATTATTGTATAAACTTTTAGACAAATATATGACTAAAGTAAATTTAGATAATAATTTGAATGATTTAGAAGAAAGATTAGAAAGAGAAGAATATTATAAAAGTTATACTTCAGAGAAAATAGTTTTAATGGATGAAGAAGAATTTTATGAATACATTAGTAAGTTATGGGCTATGATTATATGGGGTAATAAACATTATATTATTGATAAATATATAAATGATAATGGTTTTGAAAATTTAAAAAAATTAATTGCATATCTTTTATGGGGAAATGATTCAATTGAAGTTAGGTGGGACACTTTTAAAGAAAAAATAAAAGGTTTTGGTCCTGCTATGATGAGTGAGCTATTATGTTATATAAATCCAAATGAATATATGATTTGGAATACAACTGCTTCAAATGCTTATAAGTATCTTGGAATTAAAGATGTTCCTAAACATAATTATCAGTTAAACGGAAAAAAATATATGGAACTAACTCAATATAGTAAAGAAATACAAAAGGTTATTTTTGAAAAATATAATAAAAGTGAAAATTTATTGTTTGTAGATTATTTCTTTTGGGATAGTTTAAGGGAATTAGAACCAATTAATGAAGAAACTAATAAGACTAAGGAAACAGTAGTAAATAATAAATCATATCATAATGAAATAATTGATTATATTAAAAATATAGGTAGTTTACTTGGTTATAATACAGATGTTAAAGGAAATATTAAAAATTCTGGTAAAATTGCGGATGCTATATGGGAGTTTAATGTTGGTAACTTAGGAAAAATAAAATATGTATTTGAAGTACAGGATAGTGGTTCGATTGATTCGTTAATTGTGAGCCTAATGAATGCTTCACAGGATATTTCAGTACAAGCAGTAGTGGCAGTTTCTGATGAACAACAAATAAATAAAATTAAGCAACATTGCAATAATATTCAAGGAAGCTTTAATGGAAAACTTAAGTTTTGGGATATTACTGAAGTTGAAAGAGCATATACAGAATTAAGTAGCTCAATGGCAATTATTAATAAAGCAATTAATGTAGAAATAGATAAATAAAACTGATGCGCATCAATGCTTTAATGATGTGCATTTTTAGTGGGTGATAAAATGATAAGAATAGAAGAATGTTATAACTTTAATTCTATTGATAAAAAAATACTTGAATCAAATTCTATTATTGAAAGAAATATAGAAAAATATGAAGGGGATAGAGGTTTTTTATCACAAAATATTTTGGCACAACTTAGAACTTTTGCAGAATATATAGGATTAAAAATATACTTAGAATATAATAATCCTAATGATGAGTTAATATATAATGATGGTACAATATCTAGTGCAATGAAATTTATAAAAGGAAGAGGGAATATAAAATTTATTGAACGTTTTCATTATTATTTACAAATATCTAAGTCCCATTATGTAGAAAATGATGATGGTGCCGAAAGATTAATGTTAAAATATTATAAATATTTAATATTGTTAAAACAATTTTTGAACCAAAAATATAATTTAAATATATTAAAAAATATAACAAAGTTTCCTGTTAATTTAGATAAAACTTTTAGTGAATATTATAGTAAAATTGCATTAATTTTAGATAAAATATATATTGATGAAAAAAAATTAAATAGTGAAAAGTATTATGTACAAAAAATAAAACCTTTTTTTATAAATGGTAATATTTATTATGAAGTGACATTAACTATCGCTAGTAATAAATCAAACAAATTTGATAGAATGATAGCGTTTACTAAAATTAATTTAGTGCCAAATTATGCAATAAAAATATCTATAAAAAAAGAAAAAATAAATATATTTGGAAAAGATATTGAAATTAATATTATAGATAATTGGTTTGTAGCAATTAGAGCATGTGAAATAAAAAATTTTGCTAAAATATTAGGAATAGAATTAAATAATTATAATGCTAATGATAAAGAGTATTGGGAATTTATGAAAATTTTAACATATGAAAAATTTAATTTACTTGAAATAGCAATGTTGGATAATAAATCTTATATAAATTTAAAAAATAAGATTAGTGTAATTACAAAAGTAAAAATAATACAAAATATTTTAGATGTATGTAGATATATAATTAGTTTGAATTTAAATGGAACTATTACATTAAAATATTTATTATATACTCTTAATAATAAAATTATTAAAGATCAAACAAGTAATGTACCTTGTAGTAGGCTTAGTGATTTATATTTGAAATGGGGATGTATACCTTTTGAAAATATGCCTTATTGTACTTCATTAATAAAACATAATCCTAAAATTTATGATTTGTATGAAATTATTAATCCTGAAGATAGAGAACATGAGTTATTGGCTAATTTTATAAGTAGAAATACGGAGGTTAATAATAAATTATATACACCATTAGAAGAAATAAAATCTTTTGATAAAATAGGATCTTTAGTCGAAAAATATAACAATAGTTTATATTATAAACATATGAAAACAAGAAGACTAGTAATTGAAGGGAAGAAAATTTATATTAAAGAATATGAGGATAATACTATATTTATATTAAATAAATTAAATGAATTAAGTAAAAAAGGTGTAGTAGGATATAAAAATTCATTTTCATATTTTATCAATAATGAAAACTATGATATTGATGATTCTGATAAAAAAGATATATTACTTAATATGTATGAAAATTCTAGAGTTGCTTTAATATATGGTGCGGCAGGAACAGGGAAAACAACTTTAATAAAACATTTATGTAATTTTTATAAAGATGTATCTAAATTATGTTTGGCAAATACCAATCCTGCAGTTGAAAATTTAAAAAGAAATTTAAATGTTGATAATACTGTTTGCATGACTATATATAGTTTTTTATCTAATTGTTATGATGTAGAAGAATATGATATTTTAATTATTGATGAGTGCAGTACAGTAAGTAATTCTGATATGAGATGGATTTTAGAGAAATGTAATTTTAAACTATTATTATTAGTAGGAGACATTTATCAAATTGAGGCAATATCATATGGTAATTGGTTTAATATTGCTAAAACTTTAATAAATAGTAATTGTGTTCATGAACTTAATTTAACATGGCGTAGTAAAGAACAAAAATTATTAAATTTATGGAATCTAGTAAGAACTGGTGATGATAGGGTAGATGAAATGCTGACAAAAAGTGAATTTTCAAGTCCTATAAATGATACTATATTAGAAAAAAATAGTACTGATGAGATTATTCTTTGTCTCAATTATGATGGATTATATGGGATTAATAATATTAATAATTATTTACAAAATATTAATCCAAATAAAGCAGTAACTATAAATTTAAATACTTATAAAATAAATGATCCAATAATTTTTGGGGATACAAAAAGATTTTTGCCACTAATTTATAATAATATGAAAGGAATTATAAGAAATATAGAAGAAACAGAAAGTAAATATTGGTTTACTGTAGAAGTAAACAAGGTAATAAATGAATTAGAAATTGAACATCTTGATTTAGAGTTAATTGATGTAAGTGAAAATAAGTCTTTAGTAAGGTTTTATGTAGATAAATATAAAAATTATGATGAAGATGATGATGAGAATAATTCAAATTGGATTGTTCCATTTTCTGTAGCTTATGCTGTATCAATACATAAATCGCAAGGACTTGAATATGAATCTGTAAAAATATTATTAACTAACGAAATAGATGATTTTATTACTCATAATATATTTTATACGGCAATAACAAGAGCAAAGAAAAAATTAAAAATATATTGGACACCTGAATGTCAGAATAAAATTATATCAACCATAAAACATATTGATGTTGGAACAGATGCATGTATAATTAAAAATAAGTTGAATTTGTAGATTTATAAATTTGTTGTTTAGTAGTTATCTTTATGATAAAATAAAGTTATAGAAGTAATATGTTTTAAATTATGTAAGTAAAAA